>Ga0097691_1000188_pt1 | contig 56296 bp, 49 predicted proteins | sample NGESurdeep072012_8_FD_72858 | JGI IMG/M metagenome (GOLD analysis project Ga0097691, IMG submission 72858) | Arctic peat soil microbial communities from Barrow, Alaska - NGEE Surface sample 210-1 deep-072012 | ecosystem: Environmental > Terrestrial > Soil > Wetlands > Peat ...
ACAGCGTGAGAGCGACGGTATAATGCTCTTCGGCGGCGCCATAGTCAGCGCGCAACTGGGCGGCCCAGCCGAGCCCGAGGTGGGCGTTGGCCTGGCCGAGCCGGGCGCCGATCTGCTGGTACAGCGTGAGAGCGACGGTGTAATGCTCTTCGGCGGCGCCGAGGTCGGCCCCGCTGAGGTCGGCCTCGCTGAGGTCGGCTCGGCTGAGGTCGGCCCCGGTGAGGTCGGCCCCGGTGAGGTGGGCTCGGCTGAGGATGGCCCCGTTGACGCTGCGGATGGCCCCGCTGCGGTCGGCCCCGATGAGGTCGAATAAGAACGGCCTCGTCGGCTCGGCTGAGGTCGGCTCGGGATGAAGGATGGCCCCGGGGACGCCAGTGAACGCAGGAGTGAATCGGCCTACCGCAGCCACCGCTGCAGCGAGCGCCCCATTCCTCCCGACGCTTGGCGCTCGGGGTTGGAAGGCCGGGCTCTGTCGGGTGAGGGCTGGCCCTAGCTCTCTGAAGAACGTGCCCACACTCATGGCTGCCGCCTGCGGCCCGCCACCTCTGGCTGTGCCGACAATTGCTTAGTCATTTGCTCAAGGATCAGTGGTGCGCCTACCCCGACCGCCAGTGCGCCGGCGGGGCCGCTGACTTGTTGTGCGCCGCCCAGCGCCCAGGCTAAGCCCGCTCCGAGGACGATGCGGATGACCACCGAGACGAGCAGCGGCCCCGGTCCAGGCTCGCCCTTCCGCTTCCACGGCCAGCCGCCGGTGCGACGGATCGCCCCGTAGAACTCGATGAGTTCCACAGCCAGGCCGTCGAACGCCCCCCACCCGGCGTACTGCCACCAGGTCATCGCTGCTTCCCCATACCCGTCACGGTAATAACCCCCTGGCGATCCACCGTGCCTGGTTTGAGCGTATCGAGCGCCGAACTCCCGGCGACACGAGGCCGCACTACCCGAGAACCCGAGAGTCCTTCGGCCTACTTGTCCGCGCCACTCCCGGATGCGGCGCTGAGCGTCACGGTGCCACCAGCGAACAGGCATCCAGGTGGGCTCGCAGCCGTTGATCTTCGGATACCCCCAGGTACCCCCCAGGTCGACGATACTATTACCGGCCTAGCGGGCTATCCATCACCACCGTGGTCAGAATGGCACTGAATTCGCAGGCATGTCTTTTCTACTAAGCGGGTCGTAGATCCCCAAGATCACAGAGATTTGACCGGCCCCCCCGACGAAGAATTTCAACGACCGTTCGAAGATTTCAACGACCGTTCATCGCCAACACACCGTGATCTTCTTCCCGGATCCGGAGCAGTCGTCTGTTCCCACCGATCGGCGAGAACACTAGAGCCGCGACCCTCGATCCGAGTTGCACGACCGACATCGGACAACGAGCGCGCCATTCTCCGCGCCTCCGGCGGCCACCGGCACGGCATGGTCGGCAGTCAGGTCCGATGACCAGTGCATGGCCTGGTTGCCATAGCCAGGGCAGACCGGGCCATGTTCGGCGACCCAGTCATCCTCGCGTCCTTGCTTCGCCGTCGCTCCGTCATGTTGTGGCCGATGCGACCCGGGCGGCGCGCGGCGTCGTGCGCGAGGACCGCACGAAACGCGTGCCGCGCCTGTTCCTCGACCGCGCTTTCACGATGAAGGGCTTCGGGCCCGTCGTCACGGGAACGCTCGACGGCGGCCGTATCGCCGCCCTGGACACGCTCACGCTCTTTCCCGGGCTGCACGACGTGCGCGTGCGGCGAATCGAAGTGCACGGCGAGGAGCGCCGGGAGGCATGGGCCGGGGAACGGACGAGCTTGAACCTCGCCGGGGTCGAACGTTTGACCCTGCACCGGGGACAGGCGCTCGCGGCGCGCGGAGGGCTCGAGCCCTCCTCCGTGCTCACGGCGGAGGTCACCTGGCTGCCTTCCGTCAGAAGCCCCCTCGCCGACGGCGCGCGCCTGCGCGTTCATCTCGGGACCGCCGATATCGCCGGGCGCGTTCACCTTCTCGGGGCGAGTCCCGGGGCGGACACTCCCGGCGAACGCGCGTTCGTGCCTGGCTCGAAAGGCTTCTTTCAGATCACGCTGGAGTCGCCGGTGCCCGCGCGCCCCGGAGATCGCTTCGTCCTCAGGCGGCCTTCGCCCGTCGAGACGGTGGGAGGCGGGCGCGTGCTCGACGCCGGGCGCCCGCGTCTCAAGCGCCGGAGCGGCGCGGAGGCGAGCCACGCAGCTCACCTCCTCTCCGTCCTCTCCGTGCTCTCCGGCGGCGACGAACGGGACCTCGCGGACCTCTTCCTCCTCGAAGCCGGTCCCTCGGGCCTCACCGCGGCCCGCCTCGGGCCGCGCCTCGGCGTGTCGGCTCCGGCGGCCGCCGCTCTCCTCGACGCGCTCTCCTCCTCCGGCAAGGCCCTGCGCATCGCGCCCGCGCTCTATGCGCATGCCGGGACCGCGTCCTCCCTCGCGGAACGCGCCGCCGCCGCGTTCGCCGAGCGCCGGAAGAGTGGCGGCGTCTCCGTCTCGTTCGCGAAGAGCGAGTTTGCCGAGCGGCTCGGAAGGGCCCTTTCACCCGCCGCCGCAGACGGATGGATCGCCGTTCTTCTCGCCTCGAAGAAAATCGCGCTCGACGGTGACCGCATCGTCCCGCCCGGCGCGAAGGCCGCGGATCTCGCCGGCGACTCGGCTTCTTTTGCGGCGAAGATCGCGGAGGGGTTTCGCGCGGCGGGGTTCGAGCCGCCTCACCCTCACGAGCTCGCGCGCGTCCTGGGCACGAAACCGGCCGTCGTCGAGGGTCTCGTGTCGCATCTCGTGAAGTCCGGCACGCTCGTGCGGCTCTCGCCCGACCTCGTCGTTCACCGCGACGTCGCTCTCGCCGCGGAGCAAAAGCTCGACTCCGCGCGGGGGCAGACGCTGAGCGTCGCGGGCTTCCGGGATCTCCTCGGCCTCACGCGCAAGACGCTAATTCCGCTGCTCGAGTATTTCGACGCGAAGAAAAAGACCCGGCGCATGGGCGATGTGAGGAAAGTCGAGTAGATCGAATTATTTCGGCGTGGCGCGCAGGTTCTTCTTGACCACACGCTCGCTCTTTTTCTTCGCCGAGTCGAGCGTGTAGTCGAGCGTGGCGTCGAGTGCCATCCAGCACGAGACGGGGCGGCCGCCTGAAACGGCCGGCGTGAAGCGCCACTTCGCCGCGAACGCCTTCAGCCAGAGCCCGAGGAGAGGTTCCGTTTCGCCCGTCGGAAGAAACCGGTTGACCATGCCCTGCTCGGAAACCTCGACGAGAGCGGTCACGCGGGCGCGCGCGCGCGACGCGTCGAGGCTCCACGGGGTTTTCTCGGGGGAGGGGAGCACGTCGACGTCCTCGATCGAGACCGCCGCCGGGTCCTTCGGGTCGATTTCGCGCGGATAACGCGCCATCCACGCATCGCCGGTCGTGTCCGGAACCGTCGCGACGAGCGGGTCGTCCTTCCGGATCGGCTCGAGGGTGAAGGCCGTGAAGGCCGCCTTCTCGAGCGAAATCGCGAGATCGATGCCGTACGTCGCCCACGTGGGAACCGGCTGGCCGCCCTTCTTCGCGGGAGTGAACCGCCAGCGGGGCACAAGCGCGGGAAGGGGCGTCGCGAACGCCTTGAGCGCGGGCTCGACGGGAAAGGCCTCGGCCACGCGCCCAGTCTCGAGAAGATGCACCGTGAAGAGGAGCGGCTGGCGCGTCGCGAGATCGGGCGGGTTCGTGCGTTCGGCGAGCTTCGGCGCGTCGTCGAGCGCGCGGGAAAGCGGATGGACGAACGCGACCTCGGCGGGCGTCAGGCGCGCGACGTCGGGCAGCGCCTCGACTGGCCGGAGGGCCGGCGTCTGGGCCTGCGCGCTTCCCGCGCTTCCCGCAAAGCCCGCGAGGCTCGCGGAAGTGAGCGCCGCGGCGGCGACGAGAAAGGCGGGACGCATCCGGATGATTCTAGCGGGAGCCGCCGCGGATTGGCCCCTCCGGCGGCTTTTCACTTCGCCTGCGCCCAGTTTCGGCCCTGGCCCACGTGGACGGTGAGCGGCACCGAGAGCGTCGCCGCGCCTTCCATCGTCGCCTTCGCGAGAGATGCGGTCTTTCCCGCGAGGGCCTCCGGGCACTCGAGAACGAGCTCGTCGTGCACCTGCAGGAGCAGCCGCGCCTCCGGGATCTCGCGGGTGAGCGCCGCGTCGAGACGGAGCATCGCGATCTTGATGAGATCCGCGGCCGCTCCCTGAAACGGGGCGTTCATCGCCATCCGCTCGGCGTTCGCGCGCACGTTGTGATTCCGGTCGTGGAGGCCGGGGATGGGCCGCACGCGCCCGAAGATCGTCTCGGTGCCGCCCGTCGCGCGGGCCTTCTCGAGGACGGCGTCGAGACACGCGCGGATTCTCGGGAACCGCTCGAAATAGGCGGCGATGAACTCCCTGGCCTCCGCGCGCGGGACGCCGAGCTGCGCCGCCAGCGCGAACGGACCCATGCCGTAGAGCACGCCGAAGTTGATCGTCTTCGCGCTGCGGCGCTGGTCCGGCGTCACGGCCGCAGGAGAGAGACCGAAGATCTTCGCAGCCGTGGCCCGGTGGATGTCTTCCCCGCGCCTGAACGTCTCGAGAAGCGCCTCGTCCCCCGACAGGTGCGCGAGGAGGCGAAGCTCGATCTGGGAGTAGTCCGCGGCCACGAGGACCCGGCCGGGCGGCGCGACGAAGGCCCGGCGAATCGCACGGCCGGCCTCCGTGCGGACGGGGATGTTCTGGAGGTTCGGCGCATTCGAGGAGAGGCGCCCCGTCGCCGCAACCGCCTGGTCGTAGCGCGTGTGGATGCGCCCGTCGGCGGCGATGGCCAGGGGAAGCGCATCCACATACGTGCCCTTCAGCTTCGAGATCTCGCGCCACTCGAGGACGAGCCCCGGCACGGGACCCGTCGACAGCGCGGCCAGCTCCTCGAGCACGTCGGAGTCCGTCGCCCAGGATTTCGTCTTGGCCGTCTTCTTCACGGCGGGATACGCCAGTTTCTCGAACAGGATCCGCCCGAGCTGCGCGGGCGACCCGATGTTGAAGGGCTCTCCCGCCGCTTCGATGATCTTCGTTTCGAGCGCGGCGAGCCGCCCGTCGAATTCCTTCGACATCTCGGCGAGCACACCTCGGTCGACCGCGACGCCCGCGATCTCCATGCGCGCGAGGACGGGGATCAGCGGCAGCTCGATGTCGTCAAGGACGCTTCTGAGGGCCGAGCCCTCCGCGAGACGCGGCGCGAGCGTGTCGAGGAGCGCGAGGGGGAGACGGGCCCGGGGAAGGAGCCACTTCCGCCCGGCTTCCGACGCGAGGAGGTCGAGCGTGACGGGCGCTCCGCCAGTGAGATCCTTCAGGGGCGGCACCGCCTCCGGCGGGAGGTTCAGGATGCCCCGCGCGTCGCCCGCGAGATCGTGCGCGTGTAGACCCGGCGAGACGACGTAGCTCGCGAGCATGGAGTCGACAACGTGAGCGGGAGGCGCGATCCCGAGCGCGTCGGCCGCCAGAAAGAGCCGCTTGGCGTCGTGGGCGACGAGGGGCACGTCCCGAAAGAGAGCCGCGAGCGCTCGTGTTCCGGCCTCGTCGAGAGCGAAGGCCACGGTCTCGCCACCCGGCACCGCCACGACCGCCGCGAGCGGCGGCGCCGGCCAGGGCGCTCCGGGACCGGACTCCACGTGGACAGCCGCGCGGCCCGCCTTCCGCGCGGACGCGTCGAGCGCCGCGAGGCCCGACGCCGACGATTCCCATCGCGTCCTGTCCGGCGCGCCCGCCGGCACGGCCTCGTCGTCGAAAAGGGAAAGCGTGGACGGAACCCTCGAGGCCGCAGGAGCCGTCGGAGCCGCTTTCGCGGGACCGCCCGGGCGCGACTCGAGAAGCTCCTTCCTGAGCCTCGCGAACCCCATCTCCTCGTAGAACGCCGCGAGCTCGGCCACGGCTTCGTCCGGGAGGGGGCGGATGCGGAAGTGCTCGAGCAGATTCTCCGGGGCCGCCGGCAGCGGCCGGTCGCAGCGCACCGTCGCGAGCGTCCGGGAAAGGAGCGCGTCTTCCCGCCCGTTCGCGAGCGTCTCCTGGCGTTTGCCTTTCACCTCGTGAAGCCGCGCGTAGATGTCGTCCAGCGACCCGAACGTCGTGACGAGCTCCTTCGCCGTCTTCTCGCCGATTCCCCGGACGCCCGGGATGTTGTCCGACGAGTCGCCCATGAGCGCGAGGACGTCGATCACACGGGACGGCGGGACGCCGAAGAACTCCGTGACGCCCGCCTCGTCCAGGAGACGCTCCTGCACGGGATGCCAGACGACGACGGTCGGGTCCTTCACGAGCTGGAAAAGGTCCTTGTCGGCAGAGGCGATCTCGACGCGCACCCCCGCGCCCGAGGCCGCGACCGCGATCGAGCCGATGAGGTCGTCCGCCTCGTAGCCCGCTTCCTCGACCACGGCGAGGCCGAGAAGCCGGCAGACTCTCTTGGCGTCCTCGATCTGCGGCACGAGATCGTCCGGCATCGCCTGCCGATGGGCCTTGTAGCTCGAGTCCATCTCCTCGCGGAACGTCTTCTCGTACCGGTCGAAGCACACGGCGACCGCTTCGGGCTTCCGCATCTCGCGATACTTCCGCCACATGTTCAGGAAGCCGTAGACGGCGTTCGTCGGCCGGCCTCCGGGGCCCGTGAGCCCGCGGATCGCGTAAAACGCGCGATAAAGATAGTTCGAGGCGTCGAGAAGCGCGAGAGTCGGGAGCGGATTCGCCGGCGGATTCACCAGTGGATTCACCATCGCCTGCGAGTCTATCCGGCGGAGCGCACGCTCACGGGCTCACCGCCACGTCCACGTCCACGTCCACGGGCGCGAGGTCGCGGCGAGAGAGACGGAGCGCGAGGCGCACAGTGGGCCAGACCGGCGGATCCGCGGAAAGGCGCACGCCGACGCGCCCCCCCGCGGGGGCCCCCGCGATGGCCGCTTCGATCGCCGCGGTTTCCGCCGCGCCGTATGAGAACCGGTACGCCGCGCGCGCCGCCGTCGTCGCCTGCCAGCGCGTATCGCCGCGGCCCAGGGCGAGAATCACGGCCGAAGCTGCGAGCGCGGCCTCCCGCCACCATCTTCCCGGCCATGACGCTCCCGCCGCGAGGCCGGAGGCGGCCGCCGCAAAAAGGCCCGGCGCCAGGCACGCGAGAAAGCGCGGCTCCACGGGGTATGCGCTCAGCGACATGACGGCCACCGGCCAGATCGCGAAAGCCGCGAGCGCACGGCGCGTCCTGTCTCCCGGCAGGACGACCGCAAGGACGACGCCGAGCGCCACGAGGCCGGCGGCTCCCGCGCCGATCGTGTAGTCCTCGCGCAGGAATCCCCAGAAGGCCGAAAGCTTCGCGAGAGGGTTTCGTTCGGGCGCCTCCGTGGGCTGAAAGATCTGCCGGTACCAGCCGCGCACGTTCGCGGGATCGAGACACCACACGGCACACGGCAGAGCGCCGAAGAGAACGAGGTCGCGAAGGGTCCCCGACGCCCCGTTCCACGCCTCCGCGAGCGACTGCCGCCTCACGGCGCCGAAAAGGACGAGGAGTAAGAAGGCGCCCCAGGCGACGTTCGACACGCTCGGCACGCGCCGGGCGAGGACGTCTCCCCCGCGCGCTTCGAGGACGAAACGCACGGCCGAAAGAAGGAAGGCGAGCGCAAGAATTCCGCTGCCCGCGCCCCTCAGCAGGAGCGCGCGCGCCGCCGCGGCGAGGCGGCGCTTCGATCCCGGGCTCTCCTCCCGCCACACGACGAATCCGAGCGTGGCGAGGACGAAGAACCCGAAGTGATATTTCAGGAGGAAGAGCAGGGTCCCCGCGAGAAACGCCATTCTTCGCGCCCCGGGCTCCTCGCGCCTCGCGAAAAACAGGAACGCCACGAGCGCGACGAGACCGCCGAGGCTCTCGAGCATCGGCCACGCGGAGATCTCGAGAAGCATGGGCGAGCGCAGGAAAAGCCCTGCAACGACGAGCCCGGTCAGGACGGCCGACACAGGCCCCATCGCAGGGACGAGGCGGCGCGCGAGGAGAAACGCCACGGCGGGCGCGAGGACGAATGCCACGAGGCTCGGCAGGCTCGCGGCCGCGAGGGACGGTCCGAACGCCGCCTGGAAGGGCGCGCTCACGAGCGCCCACGCGGGTCCCCACCAATGGCGGCTCACGAGGAGAGAGAACGCGTCCAGCGGACGGCCGAGCCTCATGTCGTCGAAGAGATCGAGGCCTTCCGTCGCGTGCAGCGCCGCGTCCCAGCCGAGGGAGACGAGGGGTGTGAGGTGGAGCGCCTCCGCCCGGAATGGCAGCGCGACGACGAGTGCCAGGAGCGCGAGGACGGCCGCCACCGCTCCGTCGACGACCCTCTCCCGGCTCATCCTCGGGAGTCTATCGGCCTAATCGTAGATGATCGACCCGGGGTCGAACCGGTCGCCCGTGTCCGGCCCGTTCCATTTTCCGTGGTTCAGATCGTAGTGCCAGCCGAAGGACGTGTACGGAAACCGGAAGTAGGTACCCAGCGCCAGCAAGGCCTTTCCCCACCATTTCTTCTCCGGCACGCCCGCCGCGAGAAGCACCTCGCGCAGGTTCAGGCCGATCTCGACGCCGACGTTGCGCTCGCGGACGGGCGCGGCCGAGTAGCGGTAGCCCTTCGAGCCGTACGTCATCGAGAGAAGCAGGAAGCGCGCGGGCCCCGGCTCGAGGCCGAGACGCGGAAGAAAGCCGCTGAGCTTGAGATCGGCCGAGTAGATCTCCGTCGAGTAGTCGTCGCCGTAGCCGCCGTAGCGGCAGCACGCGTCGGGGATGAGCGTCTTCACGCGTCCGAAACGGAGTCCCACCGTGTCGTGCAGGCCCCACGCGTCGATCCCCGTCCCGAGGAGAGCGCCGATCGCGTTCGCGGTCTCGTCTTCCCACGAGAAGCCGTACTGCGAGAAGCCGTCTCCGGCCTCAATGAGAAGCCCCGTCACGACCGTCACGCCGAGGGCGAGGCCGCGGGCCTCGGCGGGCGTCTTGCCGAGCGACCGGTAGATGCCCTGAAGCGTGAGCGTCGAAATGTAGCCGAGGAAGATGTGCGACGCCTTGTCGGCGCCGCCGGCATACGTGTCCCTCTGGAACCAGCGCTCGTTCGCGAACTCGAAGCTCGAGCGGCTCGACGTACGCCACCAGGCGAAATAGCCGACCACGGGCGCGCCGAGGACGACGCTCGCCGTCACGATCTTCGTCTTCGTGTCGAAGAGCCGCGGAGGCGGCAGGGGGGCCGTCGTCGCAGGCGGGCCGACCGTCGCCCCGGCCGTCGCCGGCTCCTCCGCGAAGTAAAAGCCCGGGGCCGGAGAAAACGCGTCGCCCGGCCGCTCGAAGCCGAGGAGGCGCGCGTCGGCGGGGCGCGAGAGGGCTGCGAGGAGGAGGGCGGCGCCGGCCGCCCGGCGGGCCTGCGGCCTCACCCGGCGAGACCGCGGGTACGGGCCAGCGCGCGCGTCTTCTCGAGAGCTTCCGAGACCTTCTTCTCGAGATCGTCGGCATCCCCGCGGAAGCTGCGCGAAAGCTCCGGGTCCGACACGCCCGGGAGATTGATCCGCACGTTCGCGAGCGCGCCGAGCGCGGCGCCGTGAAGGAGCAAGGCCGCGACCCACGCGTCGGACGCCGCATTCGGATTGCCCTTCTCGAATACGAGGGGCGCGACCTTCAGGCCCTCGTGCGCGAAAAAGGCCGTCTGCATCGGCACGGCGGTCGCGAGGACGTTCGCCGCGTCGATCGCGCGCTGGCGCGACACCTTGTCCGCATCGGACTCCTTCGGGAGCCGGCGCGCGGCCACGACCGCGTCGAACGCCTTCGTGTCCTCGTCCACGAGCTCCAGAAGCCTCAGCCGGGCTGCGTGCAGCCGATCGGCAAGCGGTTCGAGGTCTCCCCACGACGCGCGGTATTTCTCTTTTCCGAGCGTGAGGCGGACGACCATTTCGAGGAGTGAAGCACCGAACGCGCCGGCCGCCGCCGAAGCCGAGCCGCCGCCGGGAGCGGGGGCGTCGGACGCGAGGGACCCCGCGAATTCCGAGACGGAGAGAGCGCCGAGCGTCATGATGCGCGCGAGCCTAGCAGGTCGCCGTGGGCGACCACGGGCTCTCCCGCAACGAGCACGTCGGAGACCAGGTTGACGCCCCAGTGGTAGACGAGGTGCTCGAGAGAGGGCGCGTCGAGGAGGACCACGTCGGCGCGCTTGCCCGGTTCGAGCGTGCCGCGGGTCCCGGCTTCCCGGACCGACGCGGCGGCGTTCAGCGTCATCGCCGTCAGCGTCTCCTCCACCGTGAGACCCATGCCTAAGGACGCCAGGAAGGCCACAGCCGGCAACGACTCGGTGTATGAGGAGCCGGGATTGCAGTCCGTCCCGAGCGCCACGGCGACGCCAGCGGACACCATTTTCCGCGCGGGGGCGTAACGGTTCATCCGCAGGAACACGGACGTGCCCGGAAGGAGCGTCGCCACGACGCCCGCCCTCGCCATATCCTCGATGCCCTCGTCCGTCGCGTAGAGGAGGTGGTCCGCCGAAGCGGCTCCCATTCGCGCCGCGAGCGAGGCGCCGCCCAGCGGCGTGAGCTCGTCGGCGTGGACGCGCGGGACAAGGCCGAGGACCTTGCCGGCCTCGAGGATCGCGGCCGATTCCTCGAGCGAGAAGACGCCTTCCTCGCAGAAGACGTCGACGAACCGCGCGCCGAGCGCCGCCAGCGCGGGAAGGATCTCGGCCCGACACTCGTCCACGTAACGCTGTTTGAGGGCGGCGGACCCGCGCCGCTCGGGCGGCACCTCGTGCGCGGGGAGCGCCGTCGGCGCGACGCCGACCGGATGCCCCTTCGCGCCCGCGAGGAGCGCGCGCAGCTGCTTGCTTTCGTTCGGGAGGTCGAGCCCGTAGCCTGTCTTCGCCTCACAGAACGTGGTGCCCGCGCGGAGCATGCGGTCGAGCCGCTTCCGCACGTTCCGCGCGAGCGTCTCCTCCGAGGCGGCCCGCGTCGCGGCGACGGTCGCGACGATCCCGCCTCCCGACGCCGCGATGCCCGTGTAGGTCTCCCCTTTCAGACGCCGGTTGAACTCGTCCTCGCGGAAGCCGTCCCACGGCAGATGCGTGTGCGCATCGACGAATCCGGGAACGGCCGTCCTGCCCCTGCCATCGAGGACCGACTCCTCGCGCGCCGGGGCCTCGCCGTAAAGCCGGACGAATTCCGCGTCGGACCCCGCGAAGACGATCAGCCCGTCCTCGGCGAGGAGCGCGGCGTCCCGGATCCGGCGCAGGACGCCCTGGGCGGCGCCGGCGCGGGCCGAGGCGCCCTCCGGCGTCGCCAGCTCGGCGAGATGCCGGATGGACAGCCGCTTCAGGCCGTCTCTCCCTCGCGCTTCTTCGGGCGGTGAATCGAGAGGGAGCTGTCCATCTCGTCCTCTTCCTTGTCGAAGTTGAGGACCTGCTGGAACAGGTCGATCGTGCTCTGGAGCTTCAGCTGGAAGTTCCGGCGCTCCATCCGGAGCTCGCGGATCTTCTTCTCCGTTTCGGCCATCCGTTCGAAGCCCTGCTGCACCATGCGCTCGGCCTTCGTCTCGGCCTCCTTCACGATGCGACTCGCGTCCTTTTCGCTCGTCTCGCGGAGACTGTCGGCCGAGCGCTGGGCGAGGAGAAGCGTCTCTTTGAGCGTGGCCTCCGTGTCGCGGTGACGGGCGTTCTCTTCCCTTAGCCGCGCGTTCTCGCGCTCCAGCTCGTCGAGTTCGCGGGACATCTCTTCGAGGTCCTCGGCAAAAGCATCGAGAAAGTTCGTCACTTCGGCCGGGTCGAAGCCGCGAAAGCGCTTCGGGAACTGCCTCTTACGGATCTCGAGCGCGCTTATGGAGGGTCTCATGCGCTTGATTATGAACCCTTTGGGCTCAATTCAATGGACGCGAAAGTCGCGCCCCGTATCAACGACCGTGAAGCGCCGACGCCGAAACGGGTTCCGGAGGCGCGGGAAGCGCGGCCCGCCGCCGCGGACGCCGCGGACGAAGAGCCACGACACCGGCAGGCCCCCGAGGACGAAGAGGAGACGCGGGAGCGAGCGGCTGCCTTCCAGCTCGCTGAACACGACGAAGACAAGGGCGAGGATGGCAAAACCCAACCGCGTCATGGGAAAGACACCGAAGAGAGAAAGAGTCTGAGAAGGTCCCTCGAGCATCCACGCGAAGATCAGCGCGAGAAGTGCCGGCGCAAAACCCGCGCCTCCTCCGACGACGAGACCGAGGAGGCCTGCGACGACCGTAGCGAGTCCGAGGAAGATCGTGAATCGGCGCGATCCCCAGCGCGGTTCGATTTCGCTGCCGAGGCTCCAGATCATCAAGAGAGTGAAGAGAACTCCCGTAATCGAGCCGTTGACGAAGGCATAGGTGACGAGCCGCCAGATCTGCCAAACGAACTCGGCGCCCGACAACAGAGCGAGCCAGAGTACCGCCGGCGGCCACGCGAGCGTCAGGACGTAGCCGGCCGCGACGAGGACGAGCAGCGCACGCGTGACAAGGGGAATGCGCCGCCAGCCGGGAGGGCCCGCCCACCGCAGCCTGTACGCCGGCCTCATCGCGCGGAGGGTAGCACCGGGAGCCGCGCCCCGAAGATCGCGCTGCCGACGCGCACGAAGGTCGCGCCCTCTTCGACGGCCGCCTCGAAGTCGTCGCTCATGCCCATCGAGAGCTCCGAAAGGCCGAGCGTCTCGCCGAGTTTCCGGAGCGCCGCAAAGTGCGGACGCGTCTCTCCCGGCGGAGGAATCGTCATGAGTCCCCTGAGGTCGAGCGCGGGCAGCGCCCGGACGGTCTCCACGAGTGCGGCGGCGCCCGCCGGTTCAACGCCCGACTTCGTGGCTTCCCCCCCGAGGCGCACCTGGACGAACACGGCGAGGCGCTTTTCGGAGGCCGCCGCGGCGCGGTCGAGGCGCCGGGCGAGGTCCTCGGAGTCGACCGTCTCGACGACGGAGGCGACTTTCACGGCGCGACTCGCCTTGTTCGACTGGATCGGGCCGATGAGATGGCCAGTGGCATCGGGTGGCAGCCGCGGAAACTTCTCCTCCGCTTCCTGGACGCGGTTCTCGCCGAACGCGCGGGCCCCGGCCGCGTAGGCGAGGAGGAGGTCGGAGAGGGGATACGTCTTCCCCACCGCGACAAGCAGGACGCTCGCAGGCTCGCGCCCGCTGCGCGCCGCCGCGGCGGCGATCCGCCCCTTTACGTCGGCGAGGCGCGCGGCGATCTCCCCGGCACGTGTCACCGTAGCGTCACCTTCGGACATGCGCGGCGTCGAGTGCGCTGTTCGCGAGGGCGTCGGCCTCGTGATTTTCTTCGCGCGGCACGTGGACGACCCTGAGGCGCTCGATTCTGCGCGCCTTCAGGCGGGCCTCCGCGAGGAAGCCCGCGAGATGCGGTGCCTTCGTGCGGTACTCGCCGGAGAACTGCCGGAGGACGAGCTGGCTGTCGGCCCGGATCTCGACGTCCCGCGCGCCCGCTGCGAGAGCGAGGTCGAGGGCCGCGAGAAAACCGCGCCACTCGGCCACGTTGTTCGTGGTGGAACCGAGCGTCTTCGCGTCCTTGAGCCCCACGGGCGACCACACGCCGTACGACGCGGGCCCCGGATTCCCGCGCGAAGCCCCGTCGAAATAGAGAACGAGCGTTCCCGCGCGCCTCACGGAATCCAGTAGAGGATCCGCTTGCAGCTCTCGCAGAAGACCGTCTCCTTGGAGAGCCGGAGATCGGAGAGGAGCTGTGGGCGCAGGCGCACGTGACAGGCCGAACAGGCGGCCGTCTGCGGCCCCACCATGTCGATCCGGGTCACGGCCACCCCGGCCCTCTTGTTCCGGATCTGCTCGAACGTTTTCAGGAGGCGCGGTTCGAGCTCGGCCCTCAGCCTCTTCACCCGCTTGTTCGCCTCGGCGATCTCGGCGTCGAGGACGGCCTGCTCGGCCCGCCACTCCTTCATCTGCTCTTCGTAGCCGGCCTCTTCGGCCGGGAACGCCTCGTCCCGTCGGTCCAGCTCCGTCGAGGAACCGGCCATCGTCTCGTCGAGGGCGAGGAGCTCGTCCTCGCGGGTTCTCACTTCGCGTTTGAGACCGTCGATCTCGTTCAGGAGCGCGCTGTATTCGCGGCTCGTTTTCACGGACTGCAACTGCTGCTGGTACTTCTTCAGGTGCTCGTTGAAATCCTGGATTTCGCCGTCGAGCGCTTTCTTGCGCTCCCCGACCTGCGACAGGACCGCCCCAGCGGCGTCGCGCTGCCGCCGGGCGTCGAGATAGGCGGCCTCGATATGAACGAGGTGGTCGGGCGTCTTGCCCCGGCGCTGGGTCTTCTGGTCGACCTCGAGAAGAACTTCCTGGAGAAGGAAAAGTCTGTCGAGCGGACTTGTCATCGTCACGCTCACCTGGTCGTCCCGGTCTTCATTTTGAACCCCCTGAAAAGCAAAAACGGGCGCTATGCAGCGCCCGTCTGGACGGAGCCCCGGCGCTCGAATGCGCCTAAGGGATCGGAAGTGTTTCTGCGCGCCCGGATGTCGAATCTCCCTCTTTCATTTCGCCATCGAAACCGTCCGGTGGGTCCGCCTGGATTCGAACCAGGGACCCGCCGGTTATGAGCCGGTGGCTCTGACCGCTGAGCTACGGACCCTTACGGCCGAAGAAGGAATATAACACCTTACTGCCCGACGTCCACGAACGGCCGGAGCTTCTTGGCCCGGCTGGGGTGCCGGAGCTTCCGGAGCGCCTTGCTTTCGATCTGGCGGATGCGCTCGCGGGTCACGTTGAAGCTCTTCCCCACTTCCTCGAGCGTGTGCTCCGAGCCGTCGCCGACGCCGAAGCGCATGCGGAGAACCTGCTCCTCGCGCGGGGTCAGGGTCTTGAGCGTGCGGCGCGTCTGGTCCTTCAGGTTCGCGACGATCACGGCGTCGATCGGCGAGATGACCTGGCGATCCTCGATGAAGTCGCCGAGGTGCGAATCTTCCTCTTCGCCGATCGGCGTCTCGAGGGAAATCGGCTCCTGCGCGATCTTCATGATCTTGCGCACCTTGAACGCGGGCATGTCCATGCGCTTGGCGATCTCCTCGGCGGTCGGCTCGCGGCCGAGCTCCTGCACGAGCGAGCGCTGGGTGCGCGTGAGCTTGTTGATCGTCTCGATCATGTGGACCGGGATGCGGATCGTGCGGGCCTGGTCGGCGATGGCGCGCGTGATGGCCTGGCGGATCCACCACGTGGCATATGTCGAGAACTTGTAGCCCCGGCGGTACTCGAACTTCTCGACGGCCTTCATGAGGCCGATGTTCCCCTCCTGGATCAGGTCGAGAAACTGGAGGCCGCGGTTCGTGTACTTCTTCGCGATCGAGACGACGAGGCGGAGGTTCGCGACGATGAGCTCCTGCTTGGCCTGGTCGGCCTCGCCCTCGCCCTCGCGGATCAACTTCATGGTCCGCTTGACCTCGTCGTGGTCGATCCGGTACTTCTCCTCGAGCTCCTTCAGCATCTGCCGGTACTTCCCGACACGGCGCTTGTAGAAGTCGCAGCGGACCTCGTTCTTCTCCTTCTTGAGGTTCGTGAGATCCTGGCGGATCGTGGCCTCGGGCATCGCGAACTGCCGGTCGAGGTCCTTCAGCATGTTCACCATGCGCAGGAGCGTCGCGGGCGTGAAGTCGATCGCGTGGATGAGACGCGCGATCTCCGAGACGCGGCGGTCGATCGCGGGATCGACCACGGGCTGCGGCTTCGTGGGCGGCACCGGCTTGCCCGCCGCCTTCGCCTTCGCGTGCACGAGGGCTTTGACCGTCAGCTTCTTCGGCTTCGGCGGGGGCCGCTTGCGGTCGGCCAGCTTGCGCAGCTCGCCGTCGAGCTTTCCGATCTTTTCGAAGTGCTTCTGGATCGACCCGATGCGGTTCGCGGTCCTGGGATCGATCTCGTCCGTTTCCTCGAGCGCCGCGGCGGCGAACTCGAGGAAGCCGCGCGCGACGTTCTTGTCCTTCTTGGCCTGCTCGACGATCTTCAGGATCTCGCCGAGGACGACTTTGTTCGTCGAGAGCGCGCGGTAGATCTTCGCTTCGCCGTTCTCGATGCGGCGGGCGATCGAGACCTCGCCTTCGCGGTCGAGCAGCTTCACGGTGCCCATCTCGCGCAGGTACATCCGGACCGGATCGTTCGTCTTCTCGACGGTCGTCGGATCGGGAACGGTCGTCTCGGAGCCGGCGGCCGGCCCGGCCTTCTTCGTCGCCTTCTCAGGGACGTCGACGACCTCGATGCCGAAGTCGCCGAACCGGATGTAGATCTCGTCGAGCTCGTCCGGCGCGTTCGCGAGCTCTTCGGGCAGAGCCTGATAGATCTCGTCGTAGAGCAGGTATCCGCGCTCCTTGCCGAGGTTGATCAGGGCCCTGACTTCGGGGTGCTTTTCTTCTACCGTCACCGACTTCTCGCTTCCCTACGCGTCCGGGAGTCCCCGGCGCGCTTCAAATTCGTCTCGCAGTTTCCGCTTTTAGTTCCGCTTTCAGATTCCGGATTTCCTCGACGAGGGTCTGCTTGCGGCGGTAAGCCGCGTCGCGCCCCTCAAGGTTTCCGGTCGCCGCGGCGTCCTGTATCTCTGGCTGGAGGCCTCTCGCGGTTTCCTCCAGAGAACGTATCTTCAACTGAAGCAATGGGATATGAATTCGGCTGATCCCGCTTTTATCCCCGCTCTCGCCCTGGGTTTCTGCCCTCGAGCTGCCCTGACGAAGCAGCAACTCAGCGGCAAGGGGACCCGCATCCGCTCCAAGATGTGACGTAAGTTGCGAAAAATCAAGGGTTCTCGTCCCCACAGGGAGGTCCTTAATAGCCATAAGTAGCTCTTTTGCAACAGGATGAAAAAAAACACTCACCGGGATCCTCGCCGCGAGCGGGGCGCTTTCCGGCCATTCAGAGAGAAGTGCTGCTAGCACACGCGCCTCCTGGTCCGGCAGCTCGAGGGAATGCCGCGGCGCTGCGGCCTCCGGCGTCGGCTTAACCGGCGAGAGGCCGGATTTCTTCCCCAGGGGCGGGGCGAGGACCGAAAGGGGAACGCCGGCTCCCCGCGCGAGGCCGGAAAGCAGCTCGTGACGGAGGACCGGATCCGGCGCCACGGTGAGGATGTCCACCGCCTCGCGCAGCTTCGCGGCACGCTCCGTCGGGTCCTGTCCGGCGGCCGCGGGGATCCGTACGAGGAGCGCCGGGAGGAGTGGCAACGCCCCCGCGATCGCTGCGCGCAAGGCTTCGGGACCGTGCGCCGCGAGATACGAGTCGGGGTCGTGTCCCTCGGGCAGCGCGAGATGCCGCACGTGAACTCCCCGGGCCAGGAGGAGCGGGAACGCCTTGTACGCTGCTGCGACACCGGGCGCGTCGCCGTCATACGCCACGACGACCGTCGCGGCCTGCCGCGCGAGGAGGTCCACCTGGGCGGACGTGAGGGCCGTGCCCATCGAGGCGACGGCGTTCGCGGCGCCCGCGCGCTCGCAGGCAATCCGGTCGAAGTAACCTTCGACGAGGAGGACCTCGTCTTCCCTCCGGATCGCCTCTTTCGCTCGGTCGAGGCCATAGAGAAGCTTTCCCTTCGAGAAACGTGCGGTTTCCGGCGAGTTGAGATACTTCGGCTGGTCGTCCCCGAACGCGCGCGCGCCGAAGCCCAGGATCTCGCCGCGCCCGTCGCGGATCTCGATCGTCAGCCGGTTACGGAAGCGGTCGTACACGCGCCCCGTCTCCGGGTTCTTCTGAAGGAGTCCCGCCTCGACCAGCGTGTCTTCCTGGACACGCGGCGCGAGCGAGGTCCTGAGGGCGTCCCAGGCATCGAGGGCCGCTCCGAAGCCGTAGGCGTGCCCTTCCTCCAGCGTGAGCCCCCGCTTCTCGAGGAACGCTCGCGCGGCCGGATGCCTGTCGAGACTCGCGCGGAAGAACGCCGCCGCGAGGCTGAGCGCCTCCGCCGCACGCGTCTCTTTTCCGCGATCCACGCGTGTGCCGCTCCGCCGCATGGGAAGCGTGACGCCCCCGAGCCGGGCGAGATACGCCACCGCGTCGGGAAACTCGAGGCGCTCGGTCTCGCGCACGAACGTGATCGCGTCACCCTTCGCCCCGCAGCCGAAACAGTAATAGAAACCCTTGTCGGGATGCACGTGGAACGACGCGCTCTTTTCGGTGTGGAACGGGCACAGGCCCTTCCACGAGCGGCCCGCTTTCTTGAGCGAGGTCGTGGCGCCGATCAGCTGGACGAGATCCGTGGCCGCGAGGACCTCGCGCTTGGCGTCGTCCGTGATGTCGTAGACGGGCTCAGACATCCAGCCTCGCGATCGTGACGGCCTGACCGCCCTCCTCTGCGTCGCCCCAGCGGTAGGACGCGATCCCGGGATGCGTCTTCAGGAACTCCCGCACCGCGGCCGCGAGGCGGCCCGTCCCGTGGCCGTGGACGAGGCGGAGCGCCGCCTTGCCGGAGAGAAGCGCGTCGTTGATGGCTTTCTCGACCACGGGAAGGGCATCGTCGACCCGCTGCCCGACGAGCACGACCTCAACAGTAGCCATCGTAGCCACGACTCCCGACGAGGACGGCGGCGAAGTCTGCGGCCGACTCGAAGCGGGGGCCAGGGTCTTGATCGGAATCGCACGGCCTGCCAGAGGAACAGATGAAGCAGGGGAGAGAGCCGCAAGCGATACCCTCACGCGCTTCCCCTTGACTTCGACGTCGGCCTCGCCGCGTCCCGCCGCGAGCGCGAGGAGCCGGCCCGTCGCGCCGAGGCCCGCGATGCGCACCTCCATGCCGACCGATACGGGCCCGGCCAGCGGGGGAGGCTCGTCGTCCCCGCCGAAGAGGCCCAGCGCGGCCTCGCGCGCCGACTGCGTGACGGTCATCAGCGCGCCCCGCGAGACCCCGCGACCCGCCTTCAGGTCCTCGCGCATGCGCTCGAGCTCCTGCCGCGTCTTCTCGCGCAGCGTCGCGAGCGCCTTGTCAACTTGTTCCTTCGCCTTTTCCTTCACCTTCGCCCGCTCGGCGGCGAGCGCGGCGCGTTCCCTCTCGAGATCGAGGAGGCGGGCGGCGGTCTTCTCCGCCGCCGCCTTCGCCTTGTCCGCTTCCTCGCGGGCGCGGCGCGTTTCGGTTTCGAGGCGCGTCAAGGCCGCGTCCGCGGCCTCCCACTTCTCGCCGAGCCGCTTCTTCGCGGAGGCGAGAACGCGCGCCGGCAGGCCCGCCTTCTCCGCGACCGCGAGCGCGCGCGATCGCCCGCTGGCGCCGGCCCGCACGCGGAACGTGGGCCGGCCCGCCTTTTCATCGAACTCCATCGCCGCCGAGAGCACGTGAGGGCGGTCCTGCGCCCACTCCTTCACGGCGGAGAGGTGCGTCGTCGCGATAGTGACCCCGCCGCGCGCGAGATCCTCGTCCAGGACGGCGATCGCGAGCGCCGCTCCCTCGTCCGGATCGGTGCCGCTGCCGAGCTCGTCGAGGAGGACGAGGCTCCGCGGCGTGGCTTCCGCAAGGACCCGAGCCGTGCGCGTCATGGCGGCCGCAAACGAAGAAAGGTCTCCGAGAAGGTCCTGCGCGTCGCCCGCGACGACGAGCACCTTGTCGAACACGGGAAGCGTGGAGCCCGGTCCGCACGGAATCGCGAAGCCCGACTGCGCGAGCAGCGCGAAGAGTCCGGCGGTCTTCATGGCGACGCTCTTGCCGCCCGCGTTCGGGCCCGAGAGGAGCAGGAGCCGCGAGCCCTCGGGCAATTCGAGGTCCAGGGGCACGGCGTCCGAATGACGTTCCTCGAGCTCTCCGAAGACGTCCGCCCGGAGATCGGCGAGGCGCCGGTCCAGAAGGGGATGGCGCGCGGCCCTGAGGACGAGCCGATTCGAGAAGTCGGGGAATACGCCCGCGACGCGCGACGAAAACTCCGCGCGCGCCTGGAACGCGTCGAGCTCCGTGAGCACCTCCACCGCGGCCACGAGGTCCCCGCGCCGCGCCGAAAAGCGGCCCGTCAGCGCCACGAGGATGCGGTGCACTTCCTCGCGCTCTTCTTCGACGGCTTCGGCGAGCGCGTTGTTGTCCTCGACGACGAGGAGCGGCTCGACGAAGACGGTCTGGCCCGAGCCCGACCGCTCGTGCAGGAGGCCGCCCACCTGGTCGCGCCGATCCGCGCGCACGGGCAGGCAGTAGCGGCCGCCCTTTTCCGTCACGTAGCCGCCCGACAGTGCGTCCGGATGCGTCCGCGCGACCTCCTCGAGCTTCCGGACGACTTCCTTCCTCAGCCGCTGGATCGACGAGCGGATCGCGTAGAGGCGCGCGGACGCCGTGTCCTTGACACGCCCGTCGGGCTCGAACGTGGGCTCGCGCTCTGCGAGCAGGTCTTCGAAGGACGCGAGAGGAAAGAGCAGGTCGGAAAGAGCGGTGAGCGGGAGGTCGGGAACCGGCACGGCGACGCGCGCGCCCTCCGCGCGCTCGACGAGGAGGAAGAGGTCGAGGAGATCCTCCGGCGGAAGCGCGCGCCCCTGCGGGCCGAGGCGTGAGACGAGGGGAGCCCCCTCGTCGAGCCCCCCGAGAGCGACCGGAGGGCGAAGCGCGCGGCGCGCGAGGAGATCCCGGGTGACGCCGAGGCGGCGCACGACCTCGAACGTATCCGGCGAAGGCATGGCGCCATGGACCCGGTCCCGGCCGCGCTCCGTGGAACAAAAACGCCCGGCGAGCCGAAGCGCGCCGGGCCAGTCGAGTTCGGGATGACTCACGGAACGGGAATCTACATCCCCGTGCGGCGCTCTTCCGCCAGCTTGCGGAGCATTTTCTTGCGGGCGGCGATGGCCTTGCGTTTCCGCTTGGTCGAGGGCTTCTCGTAGTGCTGACGCTTCTTGAGCTCGGAGAGGATTCCGGATTTCTCGCACTTGCGCTTGAAGCGGCGCAGGGCGTTCTCGAATGATTCGTCTTCCTTGACGTGGATCAGTGGCACTTAAGATCTCCCTCCTCTCCGGCCCCGAGTGCCCCGAACCCTAAGAGGTTCAGAGGGCGCGGGCGAACCCCGCATGCTAAAGCGGGTTCGCCCGGGCGTCAATCCACCCGACCGGAGTCCCGCTAAGGTGCGCTGTCCGAATATAATGCCGAGAACACGACGCCGAAGGCCCCGCCAGAAGGCGCCGTCAGGAGACGTATGTCGGTCGACCCCGCAGCGACACGCCGCTTGATCGAATCGCTGTCCACGCATCTCGAGGATCACCTCGCGACGTGGAAATCGTCGCTCGTGGACGCACGGAGAGACATCGAGGTCCTCCTCACCACGTTGGCGGACAAGATCCCGGCGCACGCAAAGCCGCTGCTCCCGGAGGACCTCGTCGCGCTGATGCTCGAGGACGCGGCGCCCGCGCCCCCGGCCCCCGCGGCGGCCCCCGCCTCGGGCGCGCCCCAAGCCGATTGGACCGTCGTGCGCGGTTCGCTCGCCGCCATCGAGTCCGCACGCACGCAGGTCGACGTCCTCTCGCGATTTCTCACGCGCGTCAACGCGCATGCGTCGCGGGTCGCGCTTCTCGTCCTTCGGAACGACCGGCTCACCGGCTGGAAGGCCCTCGGATTCGACGCATCCGGAGGACGCGACGAAGCCGTGCGCTCCCTCGACCTCGGCGGCGAGGACGACCCGTTCGTCGCCGCCGTGCTCAAGTCGCAGCACTCCGTGCTCGCCGAGCCGCCCAGCGAATCCGGGCCGCTCCGCCGCGCCCTCGGCGGGCAGGCGCCCGCGCGCACCCTCCTCGTTCCGATGATCATCCGCGACCGGCTCGCCGGCGTCGTCTGCGCCGACGAGCTTCCGGGCGAGGAGGGCCGGCTGAACGAGGCCGCCGTCGAGGTCCTCACGTTCGTGACCGGGCTCGCAGTGGATCTCCTGGCCGCGCGCAAGAAGATTCCGTCCCCCTCCCTCACGCCCACGGGGGAGGCGATCGCCCGCTTCGAGGCCTCGATCGCTTCGCCGCCGCCGGCCGTCACCGCCTTCGAGTTCGAGGCCTCTCCCGCGCAGCTGTCCGCGCCGGCTCCCGTTCCGCCGGCTCTCGTTCCGCCGCCTTCCCAGCGCTCGCGGTCCACCGACGCCGGCGAAGCCCTGCGCGCGATCGAAGAGTCCGCGAAGACCCGGACCCCGTCGGGCATCCGCTCCTTCTCGTCCGATCCCGGGCTCACGAGCGCGATTCCCACGATGGGCGCCGCTTCGGCTCCGCCGGCGCCCTCCTACCCTTCGTTCCCGCCGTCGCCTTCGTTCCCAGCGTCGCTTTCGTTCCCGGCAGCTCCCTCCTTTGCGGCTGCGCCCGCGGCTGCCCCCACACCGGCCTCCGCCCCCCCGCTCTCCGCTTCGCTTCCCTCCTCTCCGGCCTCGCCGCTCTCCAATGCGTCCACCGGCGATTTCACCGGTGCTTTCGAGGCCCTGCGCGCGTCCGCGCGCGTGACGTCGCCCACGGAAGGCGACGTCACCGTGCAGAAGCCCGCCCGCGCGTCGACGTCCGCCGTGACGCCCCCGCGCGACATCGCGAGTGCGGTGCGACCGATCTCGGGCTTCGTTCCGCGGGGTCGCGCGGCGGCCGCCGACAGCCCGCAACGCGCGCACGACGACGCCCGGCGGCTGGCCCGCCTGCTCATTTCGGAGATCAAGCTCTACAACGAGAAGAAAGTGGAAGAGGGTCGCACCCTGAACGACCTCTACGAGCGTCTCAAGGACGACATCGAGAGGAGCCGCCATGTGTACGACGAAAGGACGTCCGCCGCCGTCCGCCAGGACACGGACTTCTTCCACGACGAGCTCGTGCGCATCCTCGCCGACGGTCGGGCCGAGGCGCTCGGCTCGGTGAGCTGAGCAGCTGACTCTCCGGGTTTTCCTTCTCGCGGGCTCGCTTTCCGCGGGAAGCCTCGCCCGGGCGTCGGCGGCACCCGATACGCCGCCGGCCTCCTCCGAAGCCGCGGCCTTGAGGACGCGCCTCCTCGCCGCATCCCTCGCACTCGCGAAGGGCGACGGCTCCGCCGCTGCCCTCGTCGCCGGACTCGACGCATCGCCTCTCGGCCTCCCGGGCCTGCCCGCGTGGATCGGACTCTCGGCAGGAACCGGCGTGCGGGCGAATCGCGTGCCCGCTCTCCTCGCCTTCGCGGCGGGCGAACAGTCTCTCGCTCTCGCGCGCGCCGCCCTCTCGCGCGCCGCGCGTCTCGCCGCAACTAAGGAAGAACGCGAGGCGGTACGCGCCGCCCTCGCCGCGCGCCCCGCGCCGGAGAGGGCGCAGCCCCGCGCCTTCATCGCGCAGGCGCTCGCCGAGTCGCGCGTCGCCTCCGGCGACGAGGCGCGCGACAGCCTCGTCCGGCTCGCGACGATCTTCCCCGACGCTCCCTCCCGCGCCGCGGACCTCTTCGACGACGACGACCGGGATGCGTTCGAGGCCGCCATTCGCCAGTCGCCCGTCGCGACTCGCGTGGCACGGGCCCGGGTCATCGCGGGCCGCGATTCCAAGGGGGCGTCCGCGCTCCTGCGCTCGCTCGGACCGGACGTGCCGGCTCGTTCCCGCGCCGAGGCCGCCGATGCGTGGCTTCTCGCGGGGAGCCCGCGCGACGCGAAACGCCTTCTCGCCCTCGGACCCGCCGACCCTTCGGACGAAACCGAGGCGCTTCACCGGGCCGCGCTCTCGTGGCTCGTCGAGACGCGTCTCCTGGGCGTCCCCGAACCCCGCCGGGCGCGCCGCGGCCGTCGCGCGCCCGCCGCCCGGCCCGCCAAGCCGGGCCCCTTCTCCGAAAAGGAGAAGGCCGCCGCCGGCGTCAGGCTGGCCGCCCTCGACGCGCTCCTCGACCGACCGCTCTCCGAAGAGGACCGGCGCCGGCTCCTCGAGGGCGGGGTCCGTCTCGCCTGGAAGGCCGCGCGCGGGGACGACGCCCGCCGCCTCCTCGCGCCGCTCCTCGCGCTCGACCCGACGACGGACGCGGGCTCTGCGGAATGGTTCGCCGACACGTGGGCGCGCTATGCGGCCGGCGATTTCGCCGGAGCGGCGCGCCTCTTCGACGAGCAGATTCCCGCGTATCGCGGGGCGTTCCTGCGCCGACGCGCGACCTATTGGTCGGCGCGGGCGCACGAGAAGGCCGGCGACACGAGCACGGCGAGAGCGCTTTACGCCGGGCTCGTGCCGGGCACCGTTCCCGATCTCTACGGGCGTTGGGCGGCCGCCGCGCTCGGCGTGACGCTTCCGGCCGCGCCGCCGGCGCTCGCCGCTCACGAAAGGGACGAGGCTCCGGGGGAAGTCGCCCTGCCCTCGCGCGAGCTTCTCCGCTGCGGATTCCCCGGACTCGCCGAGGACGCCGCCGAGAGCGAAGGCTCGCTCGATCCACTTTTCGCGGGCCGCGCGGCCTCTGCCCGGGGCGACCATCGCCGCGCCGCGGCGGTGCTGAAGCGGCGCTATCCGGAGCTCGGAACTCCCGAGGAAGGCGCGGTCCCCGCCGAGGCGCGCGCCGCCTATTACCCGCTGGCGCATGCGGACCGGATCGCCGAGGCCGCGCGTGCCGCGGGGGTGCCCGCCTCGCTCCTCTTCGGCCTCATCCGGCAGGAGAGCGTCTTCACCGAGGACGCGAAATCGCACGCGGGCGCGCTCGGCCTCATGCAGGTGATGCCTTCGACGGGCCGCCTCCTCTACCGGAAGGAGAATGGCAAGGGGCGTCCCGACCTCAGGGACCCGGACGCGAACCTGCGCCTCGGCGCGCGCTACCTGAGGCAGCTCCTCGACACCTTCTCGGGCGACACCGCCGCGGCGCTGGCCGCATACAACGCCGGACCGGGGCGCGTGCGCGCGTGGAAAAGGGCATCCCACCTCGCGCCCGAGGACGAGTTCTTAGAGTCGATCCCGTTCTCGGAGACGCGCCTCTACGTCAAGCGCGTGTTGTTTTTCCAGAGCGTCTACTCGTCGCTCTACGGGCTCCCGCTCGACGCCGCCTCGCCCGTCGCGTCCCTGCCGGCGGCGGAACCGAGACCCTGACCGGCGCCCTTCAGACGACGCCGGCAACCCTCGCGGAGGATTTCGCGGTCGACTTGCGGCACGCCGAGCAGAGGCCCCGGATCTGGTGGGAGTGCGACGTGGCGGCGAAGTCGTATTCCTTGCAGACGGCTTCCTGGCGCTTCTCGATGGCCGAGTCGATGAACTCGATGACTTTTCCGCAGTTCGAGCACACGAGGTGATCGTGGTGCTCGCCCTTGCGCAGCCGCTCGTAGCGGTACTTCTCCTCGTTCAGCCGCACGCGCCCCACGAGGCCGCATTCGTGCAGAAGCTCCAGCGTGCGGTAAATCGTCGCGCGGCTCACCTTGGTGCCGCGGTCGCGCATGCGGATGACGAGATCCTCCGCGTCGAAGTGCCGGTGGGTCGAGAAGATTTCGTCGAAGAGGGCCGTCCGCTCGCGCGTGACTTTCAAGCCCTTCTTTCTCAGGAAGTCATCGAAGACCCGCCGTTCGTCTGCGTTTTGATTCACCCCGTAAACATATCAGTCTGCTCGCCGGACGGGAATCCCCAACCGGAAGAGCGCCCGGAGATCCAAGGCCGGGGGTTGGCCGGGGATTCGCCTGGCGGCGCCCGTGAACAGGACGAGAACGCCTTCGCGGTCGAGTCGTGGATCCTTGCTCACGAGCGCGAGGGCAGCGCCGGCCACGAGGGAAGCCGCGAACGAAGTCCCCCCCGCCTTCTCCTGATGCCGCCCGTCCATGGACGGCACGACGAGCGGCACCGCCGGAGCGAGGAGATCCGGCTTCAGGACCCCGCCGACTACGCCCACCCGCGGCCCCCGGGCCGGGCGCTTCGCCTCGACGTCCCAGCCGCCGACCCCGATGGCATGAGGCGATGAGGCGGGCGACACGCACGCCCCCTCGGGATCCCAACCCGCGGCCGCGACAACCACGATGCGCCGTTCGTCCAGGGCCCGGACGAGGGACGGGATCTCGCTGCGCTCACCCCGCCGCTCGGGATCGTCCCCGAACGGGCAGAGGACGACGCGGATCCCGTACGCGGCTCCCCGCGCAAGCACCCAGCGGAAGGCCCGCACGATCGCCTGCCTCGGGACGCGGTGTCCCTGACCCACCTTCACGAGCACGACCCGGCCGCGCGGGGAAGGCGAGACGAGGCCGCTTCCGTGACCGTCCCCGGCCGCGAGCAGCATCGTGCGCGTCCCGTGCTCGGCGAAGGACCTCGGGTCGCCGTAGCGGAACGGCATGACGCGGCGGCCCGTCGCGTCGCGGCACGCGATCACGCGGCGGGCGGGCAGGTCGGGATGCTTGACGAAGCCGACGTCGAGAACGGCTATTGCAGGATGCGAAGACAACCACCGGAGTCTACCGGCGGGTAAGATTCGGAAAACAATGCCTTCCGAGGCGGGTTCGTCGCGGATGCCAGAGCGCATCGACCATTACCGCATCGTTCGCCGGATCGCGCTCGGGGGTATGGCCGAGATCTTCGAGGCCGTGGATGAGAAGTCCGGCCGCACGGTGGCGCTCAAGAAGATCCTGCCGCACATCGCGACGGATCCCGACTTCCTCGACCGCTTCTTCCACGAGATAAGGATCCAGATCTCCCTCAAGCACCCGAACGTCGTCGAGCTCCTGGACTGCAGCCCCACTCCCCAGCAGGCCTACATCGTCATGGAGTTCGTGGACGGCGGCGAGCTGCATGGCCTGAGGAAACAGTGCGGCCGTTTCCCGTGGGAGATCGCGCTCTTTGTCACCCGGGAGGCCCTCTCTGGCCTCGAGGCTGCCCACGCGAAGGGTGTCATCCACCGTGACATCAAGCCGCAAAACATCATGTGGACGCGGGATGGCTGCGTGAAGATCGGCGACTTCGGCATCAGCCACGCCGCGCACCTGACGCGCCTCACGCACACGGGCACCGTCGTGGGCACCCCCGCGCACATGTCGCCGGAACAGGCGCGCGGCGAGGAGCTGGACGCACGCACCGACCTGTTCTCGATGGGGACGGTCCTCTACGAGCTCCTCTGCGGTTACAACCCCTTCACGGCCGACTCCATCGCCGCTTCCCTCCACCGCGTGGCCGAGGTCGAGCCGGATCTGCCCTCGCTTCTCGACCCGTCGATTCCCCCCTCCGTCGACACGTTTCTGCGGATGCTGCACGCCAAGGACAGGTCGCGACGCTTCGCGAGCGCGGCGGCGGCGTGCGACGCCCTGGATGCCCTCTACGAGAAGGAGGGCGTCACGCGGCCCGGAGTTCTCTTCCGGACGTTCCTCGAGAATCCCGCCTCCTTCGTCGCCGAGCGCAACCGGCGGCTCGCCAAAGAGTCCACCGCCGCCGCCGAACGCCTGCTCTCGGACGCGAACGCGCGCCCCGAGGAGGCGCTATGGGCGGCCTACCAAACGGTCGCCTGCACGCCGGACGACCCCGCCGCGCAGACGCTCCTGCGCACGGCCGCGCTGCGCGCCGGACAGCGCGAGAAGCCCCTCGACAACGCCCGCATCCGCGAGCTCGAGGAAGCCCTGAAAAGGGATCCCGACAACCTCACGCTCCTTCTCCAGCTCGCCAAGCTCTACCGCCTCGAACACGACTTCCTGAATCTCATGCGCTTCTTCCGGAAGCTGCAGTCGCTCGGGCCGTCCGACGCGTACACGCGGGGACAGATCGCGTCTCTGCTCTCGAGGGGCGAGCCGACGCCCGGCTTCGCGACGCGCGCCGTGCCCCTCGGGGCGGACGGCACGCCGCGCACCGTGCCGGTCATCCCGCGCAAGGAGTCCAGTCGCGCGGGCCTCCTCGCGGCGGTCGGCGTCTTCATTGTGCTCGCCTCCCTAGGGGTGTGGTGGGCGAAGCGGGCTCCGCGCATCCCCTCGGGAGAACGCCGCTCCGGGCCGGCGAGCACGCCGACGCCCGTCGTCGTGCCCGTCCGCGGCGGGGATGCCGCGCTCGAGCACGTCCGCGAACGCGGGGCGCTCGTCGAACGCGAGAACGGGGCGGCCTCCGCACTCGCCTTTTACGAAGAAGCCCTCGAGGCGACGGCGCGACCCGAGTCGCGCGCCATCCTCCTCTCTCTCATCGCCGATCTCGCCGTCAAGGCGCAGGACAGGCCGCGCGCGACGAAGGCGTTCGACGCGCTCCTCCAGATCCCCACGGCGCGCCCGGAAGCGCTCCTCAGGAAAGGAGACTTCCTCGCTTCGCTCGGGCAGGGCGACGCCGCCGACCGCCTGTTCGAGGAGGCGGCGCGGGCAAACGACCCCGCCGTCAGCGTGCCGGCGACGCTCCGGCTCGCGCGGGGCGCCGAAAGATCCCAGAATACCGTTCGCGCGATGAGCCTGTACGAGGAGATTCTGCTCAAGGCGCCCGGCTCGACTCACGCCGACGAGGCGCGCCTCGGCCTCGCGGCTCTTTACAAGGCCGAGGGGCGGCTCTCGGACGCCAGGCGGCAGTATGAGGACGTCCTGAAGAACGAGATGCCGGCGAGCGACGAGAGGAAGGCCGCCGAGGCGGGACTGAAGGCGCTCGAGGGCGCTCCCGCGGAGGAGGCCCGGCCATGAAATCGCATCGCAAGGTTTTGACGCTTCATCTCCCCGGCAGAATCGGATTCGTGAACATCACCGGCGAAGTCCAGGCCGCGATCGACGAGAGCGGGGTTCGGGAAGGACTCTGCCTCGTCAACCCGATGCACATCACGGCCTCGGTCTTCATCAACGACGACGAGGCCGGCCTTCACCGCGATTACGAGCGCTTCTTCGAAACGCTCGTCCCCCACGAGCCGGTCCGGCAGTGGCGTCACAACGATACGGGCGAGGACAACGCCGACGCGCACATCAAGCGGCAGCTCATGGGCCGCGAGGTCGTCGTCGCGATCACAAAGGGGCGACTCGACTTCGGCACATGGGAGCGGATTTTCTACGGCGAGTGGGACGGCCGCCGTGACAAGCGCGTCCTCATCAAGATCATCGGAGAGTAGCCGGCACTCCCCGCAAAGATCATGTCAATCTGTCGGCGGGTCTCCCCGGCGTTCGGCGTCCAGGGCGAGGTCGATGAGCGCGTCGGCGAGGCGGGTGGCTCCTAAGGAATCCTCGCCGAGAGCCTCCGCGAAACGCGCGCGCACGCTCGCCTCGCGGGCCTCGTCGCGGATCGGGCGGCCCGAGGATTTCTTCACGGCGCCCACGAGGCGCGCGAGGTCGAGTCTGCGCGCGGCGAGCCGCGCGATGTCGCTGTCCACGCCGTCGATCGCGCGCCGGATCCTCTCCACCGAACCGCTCGCGCCGGGCAGGATTCCGAACTCGTCGAGGAGCTCCTCGAGGTCCTCGGGCAGAAGCGCCTGAGGCCCGTCGGAGAGCGCGGATTCGGGGGCATCGTGGACTTCGATCATGAGCCCGTCCACGCCCGCGCCCCACGCCGCGCGCGCGAGGCCCGGCACGAGATCGCGACGGCCTGCGGCGTGCGACGGATCCGCGAAGAGCGGGAGATGAGTGAGGGAGCGCGCGACCAGGAGGCCTCCGAGATCGAGGGTGCCACGCGTCGCCTTCTCGAACGTGCGGATGCCGCGCTCGCACAGGATCACGTTCTTACAGCCCGCGTCGAGGAGGTACTCGGCCGAGGAAAGCCACTCTTCGACGGTCGTACCGAACCCGCGCTTCAGGAAGACGGGCCGCCCGCTCGCGCCCGCTTCCTTCAAGAGGTCGTAGTTCTGACAATTCCGGGCGCCGATCTGCAGCACGTCCGCGCGCGCGCCGACCGGACCGACCTGCGCGGGCGCCATGACCTCGGTCACGATGGGAAGACCGACCGCGTCGCCCGCCTCCTTCAGCCAGCCGAGGGCATCGAGGCCGTGTCCCTGAAACGAGTACGGCGACGTGCGGGGCTTGAAGACGCCGCCACGGAGAGCCGTGGCGCCCGCGCGTGCGACGGCCCGCGCGAGGCGAAGGATCTGCTCGGGCGATTCGACGGCGCACGGGCCCGCGATCACGGCGCGCCGGCCGCCGCCGACGACGAAAGGCCCTACGGCGACGACGCTCGGCTCGCGCACCTCGGTCACCTTCGGGATTTCCTTCATCCGCGGCGGGCGCACGAACTCCGGGGCGGGCCCGAGCCACCGCACGCGCTCGCCCGCGGCGAGGCGTGCCGTTCCCGCGGCCGCCCGGGCGACGCTTTTCTCGGGCACGACGGCGAACCCGCGCACCGGTTCCGCCGGCGTGCCCGGCAGCGAGAGCAGTTCCGCTTCGGCCTCGGCCAGAGCCGACGAAGCCCGGACTCCCGCGTAGAAGACCACGCGCGGCGCGAGGGACTCGGGCTCGGCCGCCCGGTCGAGCCGCCAGAAACGTGTCGCATTCGGGCGCACGTCCGAGACGTCCTCTTCGAGGATCAGGAGGCCCGCCTCGAGCGCCGCCTCCTCCGAGCACACGGCCGCCCGCGCCCCGCCGGCTTCCTTCACGCGGAACGCCGCATAGGCGGTGTCGTGCGTCTCGATCGGAATCGCGTCCAGGCGCGCGAGGAGATCGCGGCACTGTCTAAGCGCCGCGGCCTGCGAGTGGACCTCACGTACGTCTTCGAGCGCAAGGCCCGGGGGAGCCGCGAGGACGAGCCTCACGGGCACCTCGATCTCCGCCCCGACGGTGACCCGTGACTCGGGTTGGGCGAGCGACCGGGCGAGCGCGTCGAGCGACTCGAGGATCGGCCCCTCGACGCGGTTCACCGCCGGCAGCACCGCGCAGGCGATCTCTCCGGCGAGGAGCGCGCGCAGCATGCGCTCGAAGGTGGGGAAGGCGACCGGGCGGCCGCACCGCGCCGCCGCGCGGGCTCCGAACGATCCCGGCTGCCCCTGATAGCCCGCGAGGACCGGCTCGTGCGTCGTCCCCCGCTCTTCCTCTTCGATCTCCGGCATGTCGTTCCGAAGCCCCCTACGGCCGCGAGGCGTCTGCCCGCGTCGAGGCCGGCTGTTTCGTGACCTTGGCGTCTTCCAGGACGACGGGGTACTGATAGCCCGCGCCGAAGTCCTTGTCGACGTGAACGACGCCCTTCACGACCACGACGTCGCCGACGGCCGCCGGATCGCCGGTCGTCACCGTCAGGTCGTCGTCCTTCTTCTCGCGCGAGCCCGAACCGTCACGGATGTGGTACCAGTTCCGGCCCATGATCCCCGTGTTCGCCTTCACGACCTTGCCGCGCACCGTCACGGTCTTGTCTTTCAGTTGGGCGCGCTCGGCGAAGACCTGCGCCACCGTGCGCGCGTCCTTCCCTTCGGCCTTCGGGACCTTGACGTCTCCGGCGTCCGCCGGCCCGCCCGCTACTGCGGCGTGCGGCGCGGCCATCGGCGCGCCCTTCGCTGCTTCGGCCGCGGCGCCGTGCGCCGAGATGGGCGCCGGAGGCGCGCCCGCCTTTCCGTCCCCGAGGCTGCCGAACACGATGCGGTCGAACTTCCGGTTCAGCGTCTTGCTTTCGAAGCCGTCCATCGACATCGCGTTCACGACCGTGACGCTGTCGCCCTTCTTGACCTTCGCCTTCGTGATGGCGGCCCACGTTTCGCCGCCGCCTTCCGTCCTGAGGCGCATGTACGTGTAGTCGGAGGCGTCGAGCGTCTCCTCCACGATGCCCGCGACGCTCGTGAGGGCCGGCTGGGGCGCCTGAGGAACGGCGGCAGCCGCGGAAGCCGAGGACGTGGGAGCGGACGGGGCCGCGGCGGGAGCCGCGGGCTTCTGGCCGCATGCGGCGGTGAGGGCGAGCGCGAGGACGAGAACGGTTCGGCGCATGGATGAGGTTCTCCTTCTTTCGAGCCCCCAATCTTGACAGAAGAACGAAAAAAGGCCGCCCGGGGAGGGCGGCCTTCGGATTCCGCGCCGCGGACCATCGGGGCTCAGGTCTCGAGGAAGGACGAAACGGCCAGTCGCCACTTTTCCTCGGACAGGAGAACCGACGGCGGCAGGATGAGTTCGCCGCCGTCCGCCGCGGCGAGCCCGAGCTCGCCCTCGAAAAAGCGCGAGAGACGCGCCTCCTCGCCGCGGAACCACGCGTGTGCCTTGGGGCCGATCGGGAAGCTGCGATACGCGTCCGACGCCGGACGTACCGTGAACAGCCACCCCTTTTCGTACGGAGACGAACGGAGGAGCGTCGGGTGATTCCCGACGCGCGCGTTCACGGCCACGATCGTCCCGGTCACTGGAGCCGGAATGACGGCCGTGCGGGCGCCGCAGGCGATCGTCACGACGGGACGGCCGGCGGCGACCGTGCTGCCGGGCAGCGGCAGGGCGACGGCCGTGACGCCGTGCATGAGGTGCCCGGCGAGATCGTCGAGGCCCACGCGCAGGCGGCCGCCGCGCTCTTCGTCGAGCCACGTGTGCGCGGGCGCGTAGCGCCGGTTCTCGGCCAGGAGGAGCCCCTCGACTTCCACGAGTCCGAGGCGGCGCGCCTTCAGCCACCTGAAGGTGAGCTCCGCCGCGTGGTAGATCCCCCAGGCCGCGAGGACCGGCACGAGGGCGACGGCAACGAAGGCAACGAGAAGGAGGAGCCGGACGAGGAGGCCGACCATGAAGATGGCGGCTCCCGTAAGCAGCGCGAGGAGGGTTTCCATGATGCTCACCTTTCTTTCGGTACCGCGTGACACGTCGCGCAGTCCTCGAATCCGTGGGCGCTCTTGCCGTCGTGGCATTTCCCGCACGCGGCGCCCTTTTCCATGTCGGCGTGCTTGAGCGCGCGGGCCGCGCGGGCCGCGGACGGAGGCAGGATGGAGAAGAGCGCCGGATGGCATGGCGTGCAGTCCGGCTTCGTCCCGTCGACGTGGGCCAGGTGGCGGAAGGTCACGACGCCCGGGCTGCCGTCTCCCTGAGGAAGAGGACGGTCCTTCGGAAGGCGGGGGAGACCGGTCGCGAGAACCGTGGCGGTCAACCCGAGCGTCAGGAGAAGGGCCGACAGGTGGAGGTGTTTCATGACGGCCGCCTCACTCTCCGCCCAGGAATCGGCGGGCCAGTTCGTCCCAGTGGTCCGGGTCGAGGGCTCGGGCGATGCCGTGGACCGGGGTGCCGCCATCTTGCAGGACCACTCCGAGTTGAGGCGTGAGGCGCTGGGCGAGCTTCCCCGCCGCGGCGTCCAGGAATCGGCGGGCGGCCTCGCCCGTGAAGAGGTTCTTGAGGTTGCCGGTCAGCCAGCGGGGCTCGACTTTCATGAGCCAGCCGGCGCCGTACGGGTCGCGGAGCGCATCGGCGGGATGTGCCCGCGCCGCTTCGTTCACCGCGACGACGTGGCCGTCGATCGGCGAGAGCACGTCGAGCCGCTGGCCTCCGGCCACGAGGGAGAAGGCCTTCTGTCCCTGCCGCACCGGCGCTCCGATCGGGGGCAGAAGGAGCTGGTCCAGGGGTCCCACGAGCTTGTGCGCGAAGTCGTCGAGGCCGACTTCCACGGTTCCGCCCTCGGGCCGCGCCCACGCGTGGCCGGCGTGCAGGTGGACGCCGTTCGGAACCTGGAACCAGCCGAAGCCGAAGGCGTGGACGGGCGCCTCCCCCTGGACGAAGCGCCAGAAAGGAATGAAGAGGAGCAGGTAGGAGATCGCGAGGCCGTACTCGAGGGCCCTCGCGGTATAGGGACTCAGGAGGGTGTGTTCGTTCATGGCTGTCTCTCTTCCTTCTCTCTACTTCTCAATGCGCGCCGCGCCAGTCGGGGTGCTCGTGGACCACGGGCATGCGGTTCACGATCCAGCGGAAGATCAGGACGCCGATCGTCACGATCGTGAGCGACGTGACGACCTCACCCATGCTCGGGACGTAGCGGTCTTGGACGTTCCAGTTGAACGCGATGAGCGAGACGTTGAAGCGGTTGAGGACGACGCCGAGGACCGTGAGGAGACCGGCGAGCCGGGCCAGCCGCGCGTTCTGACGCCGCGCCGCGAATGCGAAGAGGAGCGACGGCAGGAGGATGAAGCCCAGCATCTCGAGGAGGTACCAGGCCCCCCAACCGGTCGCGAGGAGGTCGAAACGGCCGCTCGCGACGAGGCCCTGCAGCCGGATGAAAAAGTACGCGAAGAGGACTACCGCGCCGCCCTTCGCGAGCCCCAGCGTGATCTTGTCGAGATCGACCGGGGCCGCCGGGTCCAGCCGGTCATGGAAAGCGCGATGCGAAAGCGCGCTCTCGACGATCACCATGCCGATGCCCGCCGAGATGCTCGAGACGAAGAAGAAGATCGGGAGGAATGGCGAGTACCAGAGAGGGTGGAGCTTGCCCGGCGTCATCAGGAAGAAGGCGCCGAGGGAGGACTGGTGGAGCGTCGAGAGCGTGACGCCGAGGACGATGATGCCGATCGTCAAAGAGCCGAGGAGACGGCGCACTTTCACGAGGCCGAGCCATTCGAGCGCGGCCGGCGCGAACTCGAGAGCGAGGACCATCAGGTACAGGAAGACGCACCAGCCGACCTCGTACATGACGGCGGTCGTGCCGGGCGTCAGGAAGAACTGATAGGGGAGGCGCCACGGCTGGCCAAGGTCCACGATGAGCCCGAACAGGACGAGGGCGTAGCCGAGGAAGCCGGTCAGGATCGCGGGGCGCAGGATCGGCCGGTAGGCCTTCTGGCCGAAGATGTAGACGGCGCAGGCGACCGTGTAGCCGCCCGCCGCGAGCGCGACGCCGCAGATGACGTCGAAGGCGACCCAGATGCCCCATGCGTTCGTCTGGGACAGGTTCGTCGCCGCGCCGAGCCCTTTCCAGAAGCGGAAAGCCATCGTCGGGATTCCGGCGAGGAGGATCGCCGCCGCGATCGCGTTGGCCGGCGTCAGGAGGCTTTTCGCGTATTCGCGGAAGGACATCCCGAGGAAGACGTTCTCCCTCATCCAGGGGCCCCCGAGGAACGCGGGTTTCAGCGCCTGCTCAGACATGGCCTTCCTCCTGCTTTCCGTTGCCTTCCGCCGCCGCGACTTCGTCGCGGCGCTTGCTGAAGGTGTACATGCCCATCAGGAGCGGCGGCCAGAGGGTGATGATGAAGGGCACCGCCGAGAGCGCACCGTCGGCGAGCTCCGGATACGACTTCTTCTCGATGCCGGCGGGAAGCGCGAGCGACTCGAACGGCACGTCGGAGATGTAGAGCCAGCTCGTGCCTCCGGCTTCGTTTTCTCCGTAGATCTCGTGGACGTACTTGTCGGGGTTCGTGTAGATCCGCGTCCTGGCCTCCTCGAGGAGGTCGGCGCGTCTGCCGAACTTAAGAGCGCCCGACGGGCAGACCTCGGTGCAGGCCGGTGCGAGACCCTTGCCCTGGCGCTCCGCGCAGAAGGTGCACTTCTTGACGAGCGGCGTCGCGCTCGAGAACTCGTACTTCGGAACTCCGAAGGGGCACACGATCATGCAGTAGCGGCAGCCGAGACAGCGGTCCGCGTGGTACACGACCGGCCCTTCGGGCGTCTTCTCGAGGGCCTTGACGACGCAGCCCGAAGCGCAGGCCGGCGTCACGCAGTGCATGCACTGCGTCTTGGCATAGCGGTCGTCGCCGCTCGCGCTCTTGCGGGCGCCCTTCTGGACGACCGTGTACGCCGTGGGGCTCGTCGTGCGCTTCGACGCGAACACGGAGTCGTCCCCGGGTTTCTCGGGGCCCAGGAGCGCGTTCGCCTCGGCGCAGGCGGCCTCGCAGCCGCGGCAACCGACGCAGCGCGTCGTGTCCACGAGGACGCCCCGGGCGTCCTTCGACGCGGGCAGGACCGAGGCCCGCGACGTCGCCGCCGCGCCGGCTACTCCGGCGGTTCCGGCGGCGGCGGCGAGCTTGAAGAGAGACCGGCGATTCAGCTTCATCGCGGCCTCTCTCAGGCCCGGGCCGCGCGGCCGAGCGCGCGGTCGTTGAGGAGGAGGAGAAGAACGAAGAGGAGCGCGAGGGGAACCGTGGCGATCATGGGGCCTCCCTCCCGGAGCCGTTCGCCGCCACGGCGGGCGGCTCCGTGTACGCGGCGCCCGTCCCGAGCCTCTTCACGGCCTCCTGATAGAGGGGGCAGTCCCCGTACCGGTTCGCCTGGCAGGGCCGGACCGACACGAGGTGGTCAAGAGGCAGCATCTTTTTCGTCGGGCAGGCGTCGCAATAAAGCATCACGACTTCTTTGAGCAGCGGGCAGGTGGTCGAGGTCTCTCGCATGGCGACTCGTCTAAGCGCAAGGCTCGCGCCATCCGTCGGCAGTTCGGCGAATGAGGTGTCAACTGCTTGTTGCGAGGAGACTTGGGCCGCTTCCGTTCCGCCGCCCGCGCGACCGGGAGCGTTCAGATCCTCAACGGAGCGTTGTCTTTCTCACCGCTCCCTAGTCGGGCTCGAAAACGCCGTCGTCCGCGCGTTTCAGCCCGAATTTGTGGATCTTGCTGTAGAGGGTCACGCGGTCGATGTCGAGGATCCGCGCCGCCTGCGAGACGTTTCCACCCGTGTTCCTAAGCACCGCGGCGATGTGCTGCCGTTCGATCTCGGCGAGCGAGGCGGGATGCGACGGGATTTCCTCCCCGCGAAGGGTGAGGCCCAGATCGCCCGGCAGGAGGAGCGGCCCCGTCGAAACGACGACGCCGCGCTCGAGGACGTTGCGCAGTTCGCGCACGTTGCCCGGCCACGAGTGGGCGAGGAGAAGCGCCATGCCCTCGGGCGACACGCCCTCGACCGGCTTCTTCATTTCCACGGCGAGCTGCTCGAGCAGGATGTCGACGAGAAGGGGGATGTCCTCCTTGCGGTCGCGGAGCGGAGCGAGCGTGAGCGTGATGACGTTCAGCCGATAGAAGAGATCCTCCCGGAAGCGGCCCTCGGCAATGGCCTTCTGAAGGTCCCGGTTCGTCGCCGCGATGATGCGGACGTCCACCGGTATCGATTCCGTCCCGCCAACGCGCGTCACCCGGCGCTCCTCGAGGACGCGCAGGAGGTCGAGCTGCAGCTTCGGGCTGATGTCGCCGATCTCGTCGAGGAAGAGGGTGCCGCCGCTCGCCGCCACGAACTTGCCCTCGCGGCGCCCGTTGGCGCCCGTGAAGGAGCCCTTTTCGTAGCCGAAGAGCTCGGATTCGAGAAGCGTCTCGGTGAGGGACGCGCACGACATCGCCACGAAGGGTTTGTCGTGGCGCGGGCTCTCGGCATGGATGGCGCGGGCGAGAAGCTCCTTGCCCGTGCCGCTCTCGCCGAGGACGAGGATCGTCGAGGGGCTGCGCGCGGCGGTCCGCGCGAGCTCGAGCGTGCCCTGCATGGCCGACGACTTCGTGACGAGGTCGTGGAACCGGTACTCGCGTTTGAGCGCCTTGCGGAGGATCACGTTCTCCCTCACGAGCGCCTGCTGCGCCACGATCTTCTCCACCAGGAGGCTGACCTCCTCCGGGTCGAAGGGCTTCACGATGTAGTCGAACGCCCCGAGCTTCATGGCGTTCACCGCGGTGTCGACGGTGGCGTACGCCGTCATGATCACGACGGCGGTCTCGGGGCTCTTCTCCTTGACGCGCTTGAGCACTTCGAGGCCGTCGATGCCCGGCATCTTGAGGTCGACGAGGAGGATCGACCAGCGCCCCTCCTCCACGGCCTTCACGCCCGCGAGGCCGTCCGGCGCCGTGCCGATCGTGTAGCCGTCCTTCTCGAGCCAGCCCGAGAGGGACTCCCGCACGATCTCCTCGTCATCGACCAGCAGGATCCGCGTGTTCTTCTTGCTCATGGGGTTCTCCGATCTCGTCGACGTTCTCGAGGAAGAGGGCCCGGCACGTCTCGCAGAGGTCCGGCTGCTTGGCGTCCACGTCCCGAAGGCTCGCCGAGCGCGCCATCGCGCAGCGGGGGCGGAGGCAGTGAAGGAGCCCGAACGTGTGCCCGAGCTCGTGGATGACTTCGGTCCGGAGGCGGATCGGGAGCCGGGCCGCCTCGCCGGGAAGCCCCGCGCCGGCAAGGCGCGCGGTCGACACGACGGCGGCAGGGCCCTTGAGCTGCGCCTCGCCAAAGACGAACGTCAAGACCGGGATGAAGAGGTCCGCGTCCGTCAGGCCGATCAGGCGCGCGGCGCCGCGCGGCCGGTTCGCCGCGAGCCACAGGAGGATGCGACGGGAGGAATGCTGTTTGCGCCGCGCGTCGTACGCCTCGTCCGGCCGGGTCGCGGGGACGTCGAGGCGCACCGGCAAGCGGAAGACTTTCTGCACGTGAGCGCGCACGCCTGCGAGAAGTTCCGGGTCGATGTTTCCCGTCCCGATCCACCACAGGGCGACCTCGCTCACGTGCCCGCGGTCGGCCCGGCGACCGCGGGGGCCGCCGAGGCCGCGCCGCCCTCGGCGGCGAGGGGGAGCCGGAGCGTCATCGTCGTACCCTGCCCGGCGCTGCTCGTAACCCGCATCGAGCCGCCGTGCTTTTCCACGATGCCGTAGACGACGGAGAGCCCGAGCCCGGTGCCTTTCTCCTTCGTCGTGAAGAACGGGTCGAAGATGCGCGAGAGAAGATCGGGCGCAATTCCGGCGCCCGTGTCGGTGACACCAATGTCGACCTCGCGACTGCCGGAGAAGAAGTGGGAGGTGAGCGTCAGGGTGCCGCCGGCGGGCATCGCGTCGCACGCGTTCAAGAGGATGTTCATGAACGCCTGCCGGAGCTGCCCGAAATCGGCGTTCACCTGACCCGTGCCCTCGAATCTCCTGACGACCGTGATGCCCTGGATCTGCATCTTGTGCGCCGCGAGCGAGAGCGCCTCCTCGAGCGCGCGCACCGGGTCGAAGACTTTCAGCTCCAGCGGCCTGACACGCGCGAAGTCGAGGAGGTTCCTCACGATGACGGTGCAGCGCTCGGACTCCCTCTGGATGAGCGACAGGTTCTTGAGGCACGCCGCGCGCGTCGCGTCGTCCGGCGGGCCGGTCTCCAGCATCCGGATCATGAGCCGCGCGAACGTGAGGATCCCCGCGAGGGGATTGTTGATCTCGTGCGCGATGGAGGCCGAGAGCTGGCCGAGCGAGGCCAGCTTCTCGCTGCGGGCGAGGACCTCGTGAGCGCTTCGGAGCGCCGCCGTGCGGTCCTCCACCTGACGTTCGAGATCGTTCGTGAGGTGCTCGAGGTCGCGGCGCGTCCGGGCGAGCGACGCGTTCATCTCGTTGAACGAGTTCGCCAGGATTCCGAGCTCGTCCGACGAGCGGACGGCGAGCGTCGCCGACAGGTCGCCGTGGCCGACGCGCTGCGTGGCCTCCACGAGCTCCGCCACGGGGCGAAAGACGATGCGGCGCGCCGCGGCACTGACGAGAGCGGCGAGAACGATCACCGCGCCTAGCGCGCCGCCTGCCATGCGCAGGGACTGCCTGTGCAGGCTCGCGTCGATCTCCTTCAGCGAAATGCCGATGTCGACGACGCCGAGGACGTGCTTTTCGGGCGGGTGAGCGTGGCAGGCGGCCGTCGAGCAGGCAGGCTCGTTGTAGATGGGCGTCACCATGCCCAGCACGCGGTGGCCGTTCGTGCGGAACAGGCGGCTGCGCGCGGACGTCGTGGGCGCCACGATCGGCTGGCCCGCCGCGTGGCACGCCGTGCAGGCCTCGGCATCCTTGTCGACCGACGCGCCGATGTCGCGCGCGTTCGTCGAGAACATGATGCGGCCTTCCTTGTTCAGGACGCGGACCTTCTCGATGCCCTCGAGGCGGCCGATGCTCTCCATGATCCGGTACGCGTCGTGCCGCTGGTCCTCGAGCATGAGATCCCGCGTGCTGCTCGCGATCGTGCTCGAGAACAGCGCGGCCCCGCGGATGGCCTCGCCGATGGAATGCTCCCTCTGGGAGCGGATCGAGAGGAACGCGAACAGCGAAATCGTCGCGAGCGAGACCGCCGCCGCGGCGCCCGTCAGCTTGAAACCCAGATGCCGGTGGAACGGGATGCCGAACACGGCTTCCTCCAGCTTGAGCATCCGGCAACCCGGGAGACAGTCCATCCCCCATTTGAACTAGTCCGTCGCGGGCGGTCCGGGGTCCGTTTCGGCCCGGTTTCGGGCCCTAGCTGTCGCTCTTGGAGATCAGGATCCAGGAGAGGAGCGTCGACACGACCGAAATGATGAGCGCGCCGAGGAACGCCGGCACGAATCCGTCGACCGTGAATTCGATCCCGAGCCCGCGCCCGAGCCAGGCCGCCAGCATGAGCATCAGGGCGTTCACGACGAGCGTGAACAAACCCAGCGTGAGCAGTATGATCGGGCAGCTCACGAGCTTCAGGAAAGGACGCACGAAGGCGTTCACCAGGCCGAAGACGAGCGCGAGCGCCAGGATAGAGCCGATCCCGCCCGCATGAATGCCGGGCACGAACGAAGCCGCGACCCAGAGCGCGGCGGCGTTGATGAGAATACGCAGGATGATCTTCATGTCGCGAACCTCGGCAAGCATTCTAGTTTGAGGACGGTGCGGGTGCGACGCGCCGAAGACGGGAAAAAGGACAGATGACCGAACAGAAGTACCGCCAGCGCGGATACAAGGACGCGGAACGGTCCGGGAGCGGGAGCGGCTTCGGCCCTTCGGGCCCCCCTCGAGGCGAGAGGATCGGTCCGAAGGGCCGCGGCGCCGACCGCAACCGGGCCGAGGTCTTCCGGTGCAAGACCTGCAGCGAGAAGAACGACCCTGAAGTCGGACCCGAGTCCGTCTGCAAGAAGTGCGGCGCCGCGCTCCACGCGTGCGCGCAGTGCCGGTACTTCGACGGCGCCGCGCCCATGCAGTGCCGGCAGGAGATTCCCGCGCTCATCCCCGCGAAATCGAAGGCGAACGCCTGCACGTTTTACGCGCCCACGGTGTCGCTCGATCTCACCGGCACGAAAGCCGCCGACTCGCCGGACGGCGCCCGCTCGGCGTTCGACCAGCTCTTCGGAAAGCGCTGAGGGGCGTGCCGGCCGCGCCGCCTGGACCCGCCTCCGCCCGCGGCGCCGCACCTTTTGGCGCCGTTCTCGGCCTCGGCGCCGCGGCCTATCTCGGCCTGCACGCCCTTGCGGCCGGACGCGTGCCGCCGGGCGTCGCCGCGGATCCCGTGATCGAGGCGTTGCGCGGACTCCGCCTCGTCCTTCTCCGCCGCTTCGAGGTCCTCACCGTCGCAATCGGCCCCTCGGCCGAGACGCTCTGGCTCTACGTGACGGGCGCCTCCGTGGCCGCTCTCGGCCCCACGCGGACCGCCTTGCTCGTCCCGAGCATCCTCGCGGCGACCGCCACGCTCGTCCTCGTCGCGGCCCTCCTCCGGCGCATCCGGCCGGAGCTACCGATCGGCATCGCGCTCCTCGTTCCCGCCTCGTCCCTCTGGCTCTTCCATTCCGGCGAGGTCGGGCTCCGCGCGAGCGCGGCCCCTCTCGTTCTCCTCGGCGCGTGTTTCCTGCTCGACGACCGTGCCGAGCGGGGCGTCGCGGACCGGCCTTTTGCGGCCGGCGCCCTCCTCGGACTGGGCGTCTACGCGTACTCGGCCTGCCGCCTCCTCCCGATCGCGTGGGTGCTGCATTTCGCCCTGCGCTGGCGCCGCTCGCCTGCCGCTCGGCCCGCGCTGCGCCGCGAGGCACGGCGCCTGCTCCTCGGCTTCGCGCTCGTCTCGATCCCGAATCTGCTCTTCCTCGTTCGCGCGCCCGGCCTGCTTCTCGACCGCGGCTACTACGTGTCGCGCGGCACGCTTCTCGACAAGCTCGGGAACGTCCTCGCGACGTTCCTCCTTCCGTTCATCTACCCCGACCGCTATCGCGTCTGGATCGGTCCGGGTCATGTCTTCGACGCGACGGGCGTCGCGCTGACGGCGAGCGGTCTCGATCCGTTCGACCTCGTCGCCGGGCCGCTCGCCGTCCTCGGCCTCCTCGCGTGGCGGCGCGGAAGGGAATCCGCGTCCCTGTCCTTTCTCCTCGTGACGTGGGCCGCCGGAGGCGTGCTCCTCGGCCTCTACGGCCCCAGCCTCACGCGGCTCCTCATCCTGCTGCCCGCGTGGCTCGTCTTCGCCGCTCTCGGGTGCGACGCGCTTCTCTCGCGCGCGCCGCGGCTCAAGGTGCCGCTCGCCGCCCTCCTCGTTCTCTCGATGTGCCTTCAGGCTCGCGCGTGGGTCTCGACGTTCGGGCGGTCCGAGAGCGCGGCCTGGTACTTTCACGAAGGGGCCACCGCGATGGCCGAGCGAGCGCGGGATCTGACGAGAGACGGCAAGCGCGTGATCGTCGTGTCGCGCAACGGGCGAGACGTTTTCAAGTACTTCTGCTGGCAGCGCATCGAGCAGGTCTTCCACGCCGCGATGCCGGAGGGGACGCCGCGTGGCGACGACGTTCCGCTCGCCGGATTCGCGGCCGACGTCGTCCTCGTGGAGCACACGCCCGCGCTCGACGGATGGGGCGCCGCGCTGGGGCCTCCTTCGCGCTCGACCCGGCCGTCGCTCTTCGCGGAATATGCGATCCGGCGCGTGCCCGGAGAGCCGCCTCCGTCCGTCAGGAGCAACCTCTGGCGCCTCTGGTCCCCGATGTCGCTCTAGTATTCCGTCATGACGCCGCGGCGCGCGGGCCCGTATGGTCTTCTCCTCGTGGCGAGCCTGCTCGCCTGCTCCCGGATCCTCGTCCTCCCCGGTTGGCCCGAAAACCACGACGGCGTGGCCTGCTTTCAGAAGGTCGAGATCTTCCGGCGCGCTTTCGCGGACGGAAATCTCCTGCCTCTCTGGACGCCCCTCGCCGAGAACGGCTACGGTTCGCCTTTCCCCTTCTTCTACCACCGCCTCTTCAACACGCTCGCAGGGGCCGTCGCGCTCGCCACGGGCTCCGCCTACACGGCCGTGAAGGTCATGATCCCGCTCCTCCTCTTCATGGGCGCGCTCGGGATGCGCCGGGCCCTTTTCGCCATGGGGCTCGGTCCGTTCCACGCGATGAGCGGGGCCCTGCTCCTCGTGTTTTCCAACTATGCCTACACGGACTGGTACGTGAGAGGAGCGTTCGGGGAGTTCGCGGCCTTCATGCTCGTCCCTTGGCTCACCTTGGCCGCGCTCGGCGTCGTGCAGGGAAAGCCCCGCGCGGGATGGGGGCTCGGCGCCGTTCTGTCGCTGATGTTCTTCGCGCACTCGATCATCTTCGTCTTCGCCTTCGCGCTCGTTCTCGTCGCCTTCGCGGGAGCGCTCGTTCTCTCGAAGGACCGGCGGCGGGCGCTCCTCAACCTCGGCCAGGCAGCCCTCGTGGTCTTCCCCGTGACGGGTCCGTTCATCTTCGGAATCTGGCTTTTCGGCAAGGACCTCGACCTGAACCGTCTTCGGACGGGAATGTTCAGCGTCTTCCGGAACTTCGTGCCGCTCGGGGAGTACTTCTACGACCGCGTAGGTGGCTGGACGTCGAGCACGAGCGGTTACTCCGTGGAGATCGGGCGCGGCTTCAACACGTTTTCCCTCGTCTGCTTCGCCGCGGCGGCGGCGGGCCTCGTCCGCCGCCGCCTCTCGGCAGTCCGGGCGCGAGAAAAGCTCCAGGCCTGGTTTCTCGTCGTCGGGTCAGGGGTCCTCTATTTCGTCCTTCAGACGCCTCTCGCGGCGCCCCTCTACCGTCTCGCGCCTCCGATCCAGTTCATCCAGTTTCCCTGGCGCCTACTCGCCTTCTCGACCCCGGCTTCGATCTTCGTCCTGTGCCTTTCGCTCGATCTCCTGGAAAGAGACCGGCCGCGCCCCGCGGTTCGCCGGGGCCTCCGCGCCGCGCTACTCTTCGCGGTGCTCTTCCAGGTCTTCTACGGCGTCGGGAGACCACCCACCGACCGGATCTTCTCGGTGAAGGAAATCGAGGCGAGCCTCACGACGGAACGGCTCGCGGCCACGTCCGTCTTCAGCGGCGCGTTTCGCCCGCGCGGAATTTCGCTCCCGCCACCGCGACCTTTTCTCGAAGTGACAGGCTGCGTCATTCACGACGCGTCCCCCGGCGCCGCGCTCACCGGTAGCGTGGACGTTCCGGAGCTCCGCCTCACCGTCGACGCCGCTCCCGGCAGCGCGCTCGTGATCAATCAGTTCGCGAATCCCTTCCTCGCGGTGAGCGCGGGAGGAGAGGGCCGTGTTGGGACGACGGCCTGGGGCACGATCCTCGTCCGGCCGGCGCCCGGCCGGAGCGAAATCGTGCTCCGCCGCCGCGGTCTCCTGAGGGCGCTTCGGGAACGGCTTTTCGGGAGCTGAAGGGGCCCCTCGGGGCTTTGGGCACGAACCAGCGGGCTGCCCCCGGCCTCCGGTCAGGCGGGCGGCCTCACGCGGGCGAGGACTACGCCGGACACGTCCCCGGCGGGCGCGATCCCGCGGCCGCACTTCAGGCCGCCCGCCGAGAGCTCGGCGAGGCCGCGAGGCGTCGCGAGGAACCAGAACGAGCCGGCGGGCAACGCAGCCCGGAGCTCGGCCGGCGTCTTCCGCGCGTAGAGGTCGAGCGGGAGGCGGCGGTCGGCGCCATGCACGACCGCCTCGACGACGATGGGGTGGAGCACGGCGCCGCTCTCGAGGACGATGGGCGCGTCCCCGAGGCGCGCGAGAAGCCGGCCCACATCGGTCTCGACCGCGCCGAGCCTTGCTGCCACGCCCCCTCGCGCCGGGAACTCCACGAGTGCGGGCAGTGTTTCGATCGCGAAGAGGACCGCCGCGACGCCAGCGATGAGGACGCCCCGCGACGCCACGCCGGCGCGCGCGGCCCGCGCGACGCCGATCTCGAGGACGGCCGCGGCCAGAAGCGTGACCGGCGCGACGAGGGCCGAGACCCGCTGCGTGTTCGGCGCGTCGTCGGGGTTCGACAGGATGCCCGCCAGGAGGCTTCCGACCGCGAGCAGGAGGAGCAGAATGTCCGCGGGCCGCCGCCGCGAGGCGGCGAGGCCGAGGCCAAGAAGCGCGAGGGCGCCAACGGGGGGAGACACAACGGCACGCCCGGCCGCGTGCCGGAGGTTCGGGTCCCGCGTCCCCAGGAGGATGCCCGTGTAGTCGAGCGCACTCGAGGCGAGCAGGACGGGGAAACGGAGCACTCCCGCGGCGCGCGGCACGTCCGCGACCCGGGAGGGCGTCGCGAAATGGACATCGCGCAGGTGGCCTCCGAGCCGGGCGGGCCCGGCGACGAAGGCCCAGGCGAGGGGCGCGAAGGCGAGCGTGCCCGCCGCCGCCGCGGCGAGGACGAGCCTGTGCGCCCGCACCCGCCGCCAGGCGAGAAGCGCGAATACGGCGAAGGCCGCCGCGACGGCCCCGGCCGAGGCGTGCGTGTGGAGCGACAGGCCGACGCACGCTCCCGAGAATGCCGCGAAGCCGAGGCTCTCGGTCCTCAAGGCGCGGACTGCCGCCGCGGCGGCGAAAAGAACCAGCGCGAGGAGGAGCGCGGCGGTCCAGGTCCAGCGCGAGAGAAGGAGCGGCCACCCGAGGAGGGCCCCGAGAAGGGCTGCCGCAGCGGCGGTCCGCGCGCCAAAGGCCTCCCGCGCGGACCACCAGAAAGCCAGGACCGCGAGGCTGCCCGGCAGCGCCGAGATCGCGAAGAAACCCGTCTCGCCGCTCCCCAGGACCGCGAAGACGCCGCGGATGAACGTGACGTAGAGGTTCGAGACGACCTCGTGGCTCGCGGCGTTCTCGCCGAACGGCGACGCCCCCCACGGGGGCACTGCCGCGCCACCAAAGAGCGGCCGCGCCGCGTAGACGACGTCGACCCAGAGGCCCGGAGGGTTCCACGCGCGGAAGACCCAACGGAGGGCGATGCCGACGGCAACGACGGGGAGAACCCAGGCGACCTCGATCGCGCGCCGGAGAGGAACCGGCGGTTCCGACTCCTCCCGCGCCGCCGCGTTCGTCACGAGCGCTAGGACGCGCGCCGCGAGAAACCCCGCGGCCGCCGCGAGCGCGAAGTCCTTGATCCAGAGCAGGAGGACGTACAGCCACATCTCCCCCGTCCACCAGAAGAGGACCTCGAAACGGTCCCCCCGCGCGAGCCAGAAGAAGGTCTGCACGGCGACGAAGCCGCCGAAGAGCACCCGGACCATGCGTGCGGTCAGTCTCGCACGCATGCGGCCGTAAGCCGCGTCCGCTTCACTTCAGCTGCAGCCGCTCGTCGCGCCGCAGTTCAGGCACTTGTAGCAGGCGCCGCCGCGCACCATGAGGCTGCCGCACTCGTGGCAGCTCGGCGCATCGGTGCTGTTCTCGAACGCGAGCCTGCTTCCGTACGAAGGCGCCGGAACCGCGAATCCGATGGCCCGCGCTTCCGCTCCGCCCTCGGCCGCGGGCGGTTCCGGCCTGGCGCTGGCGCTCGCAATCGCCTGGAAGGCGGCGGCGATGGGACCGGCCGCGGCCTCGGCGACCGGCGTCAGCGTTCCGAGGTTCTTGAACCCTTTCGGCGTCGTCGCGGGACCAGGCTCCTCGCGGGAGATGACCCCGGCCTTTTCCTTGAGATCCGCCGTCAGAAACTTCGACGCGAGCCAGCGGAAGAGGTAGTCGACGAGGCTCTTCGCGATCGGGATCTCGGGATTCTTCGTGTAGCCCGCGGGCTCGAAGCGCATGTGGCTGAACTTCTCGACGAGCGCTTCCAGCGGCACGCCGTACTGCAGCGTCAGCGAAATCGCCGTCGCGAACGAATCCATGAGACCCGAGATCGTGGAGCCTTCCTTCGCCATCGTGAGGAAGATCTCGCCGGGCGTGCCGTCCTCGTACAGGCCCACGGTGATGTAGCCCTCGTGGCCGGCGACGGAGAATTTGTGCGTGATCGCGCGCCGCTCGTCGGGAAGCTTGTGGCGGCGGGGGCTCAGCGTGTTCGCGGCGGGCGCGGAGAGGGACGGGGGGAACCCGGCCGTCGGGTTCCCCCGGGAGTCTCTGCCGCCCTTCACCGCGTCGTCGTTGCGGCTCGCCGCGGTGTTCAGGGGCTGCGTGCGCTTGCAGCCGTCGCGATAGATCGCGATCGCCTTGAGGCCCAGCTTCCAGCCCTGCATGTAGACGTCCGCGATCTCCTCGACCGTGGCGTCGTTCGGCATGTTCACGGTCTTGCTGATCGCGCCCGAGAGGAACGGCTGGACGGCGGACATCATCCGCACGTGGCCCATCGGGGCGATCGACCGGGTTCCGCCGAGCGCCTTGAACGCGCAGTCGAAGACCGGCAGGTGCTCACTTCTCAGCCCCGGCGCCCCCTCGATCGTGCCCTTTTCGTCGATGTACTGGACGATCGCGTGCATCGCGTCATCCGCGTAGCCGAGCCGTGTGAGCGCGTTCGGCACGGTCTGGTTGATGATCTTGATCGTGCCGCCGCCGACGAGCTTCTTGTACTTGACGAGCGCGAGGTCGGGCTCCACGCCCGTCGTGTCGCAGTCCATCATGAAGCCGATCGTGCCCGTGGGCGCGAGGACCGTGGCCTGCGCGTTTCTGAATCCGTGCTGCCGGCCGGACTCGAGCGTCAGATCCCACACGGCGCGCTGCGCCTCGTACAGGTCCTTCGGAACGCCGTTCTTCTCGACGGTGTACGCGGCGTCCCGGTGCATGGAAATGACCTCGAGGAACGCGTCGCGGTTCGGCGCGTAGCCCGCGAAGGGCTCCATCTCGGCGGCGATCCTCGAGGACATGAGGTAGGCCTGCCCGTGCATGAGGCTCGTGATGGCGGCGGCGTAGTGGCGGCCCTCGTCGCTGTCGTAGGGGATGCCGTTGAACATGAGAAGCGCGCCGAGGTTCGCGTACCCGAGGCCGATCGGGCGAAACGCATGCGAGTTCTTCTCGATGGCGGGCGTGGGATACGACGCCTCCCCGACGAGCATCTCCTGGGCCGCGAAGACGACATCGACCGCATGACGGAATTTCTCGATCTCGAAACCGCCGTCCTCCCGCGCGAACTTCATGAGGTTCAGAGACGCGAGGTTGCAGGCGGAGTCGTCGATGAACATGTACTCCGAGCAGGGGTTCGACGCGTTAATGCGATGCGTCGACTTGCAGGGGTTCCACTTGTTGATGAGCGTGTCGTACTGCATGCCGGGATCGCCGCAGACCCAGGCCGACTCGGCCATCTTCAGGAGGAGCGCCTTCGCGTCGTACGTGCCGATGGGCTCGCCCGACGTGACGGCCTTCGTCGTATGCGTGCCTCCCGTCTCGACGGCGCGCATGAACTCGTCCGTGACGCGCACCGAGTGGTTCGCGTTCTGGAAGGCGATGTTGCTGTAGACCTCGCCGTTGAACGAGCCGTCCCAGCCGGAGTCGATGAGGTCCCAGGCCTTTTTCTCTTCGCGCTCCTTGCAGAGGATGAACTCCTCGATGTCCGGGTGGTCGACGTTCAGGATGACCATCTTCGCGGCGCGGCGCGTCTTGCCGCCCGACTTGATGGCGCCCGCGAAGCTGTCGAAGCCCTTCATGAAGGAGACGGGGCCGGACGCGATGCCCCCGGAGGAGAGCGACTCGGTGGACGAGCGGAGCGAGGAGAGATTCGTGCCCGTGCCCGAGCCGAACTTGAAGAGCATGCCTTCCGTCTTGGCCAGCTCGAGGATGGACTGCATGGAGTCGCCCACCGAGTTGATGAAACACGCGGAGGCCTGGGGCTTCGCCTCGACGCCGACGTTGAACCACACGGGCGAGTTGAAGCTCGCGGCCTGGTTCACGAGGATGTGCGCGAGCTCGTCCGAGAACGTGTCACGGTCGGCCGCGGTGCGGAAGTAGCCGTTCTTCTGCCCGAAGCCCGTGATGGTGTCCACGACGCGCCCGATGAGCTGCTTGACCGAGCGCTCGCGCTGCGCCGTCCCCGGCTTCCCGTGGAAATACTTCTGGGCGACGATGTTCGTCGCCGTCATCGACCACGTTTTCGGGACCTCGACGTCCTTCTGTTCGAAGAACACCTCCCCCTTCTCGTTCGTGATCGCCGCGGTGCGAAGCTCCCACTCGAGGGAGTCGAAGGGGTGCGTGACCCCATCCGTGAAAAGCCTTCGGAAGGTGAGGCCGCTGAGTCCGCTTCGGGTTCTCTCTCCGGCCGCCGCTTTCTCCGTCTGCGTTTCGGGCGCCGTTTCGCGGGCCTCTCGTCCGTTCGAGGTGCTCATGGGTGAGAAAGCCTCCCTTTTTTCGTCTTCCTTCCGCCCGAAGACGAAACAACCCCTCAGCCAGCTGCCTGGTCCGTTTTGTCGCGCTCAATCCGCGCCCTATCCGCGTGCCTCGCGTCCGGCGTGTGGGGCTGTCTCACAAGGTAATTCCGGCCTCTTCCTTTTTCAAGGGAAAAACGCTACCGCTAGTGTTTTTGCGTCCGCCGCCCACTAGATAGTGGGGTTGAGTCGTCAGGAAGGGAATATCGGGGAGGCCCGATCCATTTGACTTCTGACGGCTTGACGCCCCAAGATTCGGTCTCAACAGCGGCGCATCGCCGCGGGAGGAAGCCCTCAATGTCCAGCGTTACCGAGCCCGCCACGATCCAGGCGACGTCGCCTTCCGTTTTCGTCCTCAACGTCACGGACCGCGCGGTCGACAAGGTCAAGGACTTCGCCTCCAAAATGCCGGACGCGGCCGGCAAGGCCCTGCGCGTCTTCATCCAGGGCGGCGGCTGCTCCGGTTTCCAGTACGGCTTCACGTTCGACGAGAAGCGCCCCACCGATCACGTCCTCGCGGTGCGCGAGATCGAGGTCATCGTCGACCCGCAGAGCGCGCTGAAGCTGCACGGCGCGACGGTGGACTTCATCGAAGACATGCGCGGTGCGGGCTTCTCGGTCGAGAATCCGAACGCCACCGGCGGAAGCTGCGGCTGCGGAAAGAGCTTTAGCTGACCGCTCAGCGCTCGATCCTCAAGATCGTCTTTTTGACGGTCTTCATCGACCTCCTCGGCTTCGGCATCGTGATCCCGCTGCTGCCGCTCTACGCCGAGAAGTACCACCCGTCGCCGCTCGCGTTCGGACTCCTCATGTCGAGCTATTCGGCGATGCAGTTCCTCTTCGCGCCGATCCTCGGACGCCTTTCGGACCGCTTCGGACGGCGCCCCGTGATCCTCTTCTCGCTGGCGGGGACGGTGATCGGCTATCTCCTCTTCGCCTTCGCGCACTCGCTCACACTGCTCTTCGCGTCGCGCCTCCTCGACGGCGCCACGGGCGGAAACATCGGCACCGCGCAGGCGATCATCGCCGACACGACGAGCCGGGAAGATCGCGCGCGCGGCATGGGCCTCGTCGGGATGGCGTTCGCCCTCGGGTTCATCTTCGGACCGGCGATCGGCGGGTTCACGGTCGCAATCGACCAGACGGCGCCGGGCCTCGCGGCCGCGTCGCTCTCGTTCGCCGCGCTCGTCTGGGCCTTCCTCAAACTGCCCGAGACGCGCCCCGAAGGCGGCCCCGGCAAACGGTTCTCGGTCTTCTCGTTCGCGACGCTCGCGCGCGCATTCCGCCGGCCCGAGATCGGCGCCCTCATGCTGCTCTCCCTCGTCACGACGACCGCCTTCGCCATGTTCGAGTCCACGTTCGCGCAGTTCGTGTCGCTGCGGCTCTCCGCCGGCCCTTCCACCGTCGCCTGGTTCTTCGTCTTCGTGGGCGTATGCTCGGCCATCGTGCAGGGCGTCCTCGTGCGGCGCCTCGTGAAACGCTTCGGTGAGGGGCGGCTCGTCGCCCTTGGAGGCGCGCTCCTCATCGCGGGGTTCCTGGGCCTCAAGCTCGCGGATTCGGTCCCGATTTTCCTCCTCATGATCGCCACGATCGCCCTCGGGATCGGCATCACCACGCCGACGCTGTCGTCGCTCGTCAGCAAGCGGTCGGCCGCGTCCGAGCAGGGCGAAATCCTGGGCGCGTACCAGTCGATGGGCTCCCTCGGCCGCGTGTTCGGGCCGTTCGGAAGCGAGAACCTGTATTTCCGCCTCGGGCCCGACTGGCCGCACGTGGCCGCCGCCGCGCTCGAGGCCGGCGTGCTCGCGCTTTCCGCGACCTCTCTTCTGAGAGAGAATGACCGCGCCGCGGGCTCCGCGGACGCGGAGAAAATCTCATGACGCCCCAGACCCCGACCGCCCATACCCTCTCCCGCGACTGCGCCGCCATCCGCATCCCGAGCGGCGAGCCCATCAACCTGCCCGCGGGCACCCCCGTCTACCTCACGCAGTCGCTGGGCGGCACGTTCACCGTGCAGGCAGCCTCGCTCGGCGGCCTCTTCCGCGTCGCCGGAAGCGACGCGGACGCGCTGGGGCTGCCAGTGCCGGCGGGGGGCGGGTCAGCCGCGGCTCCGGGACGGCTCCAGGCGGCGGGTCTCTCCGGCCCCGTGAACGAAACGGCCGTCTGGGACCGTCTTCGCACCGTCTACGACCCCGAGATCCCCGTGAACATCGTGGACCTCGGCCTCGTGTACGACCTCCGCATCCTGCCGGCGTCCGCAGCCGGCGAGCGTGTCGAGGTGAAGATGACGCTCACGGCGCCGGGCTGCGGCATGGGCGGCGCGATCGCCGCCGACGCGCAATCCAAGATCGCGGCGGTGCCGGGCGTCGCCGAGGCCGAAGTGCAGATCGTGTGGGATCCGCCCTGGAGCGCCGAAATGATGACGCCCGAGGGAAAAAAGATCCTCGGGATCACCTGACGGGATCGAGGGAAACGGAAGGCGCGCGCGCCAGGCCTCTATTGAAGCCTGATCCTTCCCGCGAAGCCCTCCTGATAGCCGTGGAAGAACGACAGGGACTCCTCAGGCCACTTCCAGCAGTAGTAACCCGCGCCCGAGTCGAAGTCCACGAGCCACGGCCCCTTCACCTCGATGCCGAGTTCTTCGATCTCGCTCGCCCATGACGCCAGCGTTTGGGCCACGGCTTTCTCGGCCTTCTCCCCGACGGCTTCCCGCCCGTCGTCTCCCGGCACGGTGAGGTTCGAAAGCGCCTCGACCGCACGCCGCGTCCGCTCGCGCACCTCGGGAAGGAGGGCACGCGCTTCCTCGAACGTGAAGGTCTTCTTTCGGGGCTCTTGCACGCGAGGAGGATAGCGCGGCTTGGTCCTATGATCCTCTCGTGAGGCCGCTCGCGACCGGCGCGGAAGACGTCGAGGCCGGGGCCGTCCGCCTCCGCCGCGAGATCCACGCCCACCCGGAGACCGCGTTCGAAGAGGTCGAGACGGCCCGCGCCGTCGCCGATCGCATGCGCGCCCGCGGACTGGCCGTGCGGACGGGCGTCGGAAAAACAGGCGTCGTGGCCGTCCTCGACACGGGGCGAGCCGGAAGGACCGTTCTCCTTCGCGCCGATCTGGATGCGCTTCCACTCAACGAGAAAACGGGCCTGCCCTTCGCCGCCACGAACGGCAGGATGCACGCGTGCGGCCACGACGGCCACGTCGCCGCTCTCGACGCGGCCGCGGACCTCCTCCTTCTCGATCCCCCGGCGCGCGGGCGCGTCGTCTTCGCGTTTCAACCGGGCGAGGAAGGCGCCGGCGGCGCGAAGGCCATGATCGCGGACGGGGTCCTGGACGATCCCCGGCCCGACGCGGTCTTCGGCATGCACCTGTGGACGGCCCTGCCTCTCTCTTCCGTCGGCGTCGCGCGCGGCGCCATGATGGCGGCCGTCGACGAGTTCCGAATCGACGTGACGAGCCCCGGCGGGCACGCCGCTTCGCCCCACGAGACGCGCGACACGATCGTCGCGGCCGCCCAAGTCGTCACGGCGCTCCAGACCATCGTCTCGCGGCGGTTGTCGCCTCTCCTGCCGGCGGTCGTTTCCGTCACCTCGATGCACGGCGGCTCGGCGTTCAACATCCTGCCCGACTGCGTCACGCTGCGCGGCACGTGCCGCTCGTTCGACGCGGAGGTCGAAGACCGCCTGCCCTCTCTCGTCACCGAAATCGCGGAGCGCGCCGCGCAGTCCCTCGGGTGCGTCGCCAAGACGGTCTACCGCCGGATAACTCCGGCGGTCGTGAACCATCCGGCCGAGGCCGCTCGCGCGCTCCGGGTCGCCACGTCGCTCACGGCGAAAGGGAGCGTCACGGAGGCCTGCCGGACGATGGGCGGGGAGGACTTCTCAGAGTTTCTGACGCGGATCCCCGGAGCGTTCGCGTTCGTCGGCGCGTCGCGAACGGCGGGACCGCGCGGCCCGCATCACGCGCCCGACTTCGACTTCGACGAGCGCGCCCTGCTCAACGCCGCCCGTCTTCTCGCCGGCTTCGCGCGCGACGTGCTCGCGGACTGAGACGCCGAGGCGCCGAAGTTTGGCCACCGCTCTCGTCCTCTACGGAGCCGCCGTGCTCCTCGTCGGCCTCTTCGCGGCGCGGGATGCGTCGCGTTCGGCCGACGCGTTTCTCGTCGGTGACCGCGGTTTCGGCGCGTTCACAACGTGGGCCGCGCTTTCCTCCACCGTGATCGGCGGGTCCACAACCCTCGTCCTCGCCGCCTTCGTGGCCGCGAAGGGGCTCCCCGCGCTGTGGCTCGATCTCGCGGGAGCCCTCGGCCTCCTCGCGCTCGGCCTCTTTCTCGCGGCCCGCGTGCGCGCTACGGGCGCGACGACGATCGCGGAGGTGATCGGAAGGACGTACGGGCCCGGCGTGCGGAAGATCGCGGCGTTTCTCGTCGTCCTCGCCGAGATCGTCTGGTTCGCACTCCTGACCGAAGCCACCCAGATCGTCGTCGTCGCCACGACGCCCTGGGAGCCCACGCGCGTCCTCGTCCTCACGGCGGCCCTCTTCGTGACGTACACGGCGCTCGGCGGCCAGCGCGCGGTCGTGCGGACCGATCTCCTGCAGTTCGGTCTCATGGTGACGGGGCTGCTCGCCGTCGCGCTGCCGCTCGCCGTGCGCTCCCTCGCCGCCGCGCCCGCGCCCGCGGCGCTCCTATCCTTTCCCACGGGCCCGCGCTTCTCCTGGGGCGACGCCTTCGCGCTTCTCGTGCTCGTGGGACTTCCCCATGCCGTCGGAAGCGACGTGTGGGCCAAGCTCCTCTCGGCGCGCGACACGCGCGCCGCGCGCCGCGCCGCCCTCGGCGCCTCCCTGTCCAAGCTCGCCTTCGGGCTCGCGACCGCCACCATCGCCCTCGCGGGAGTGGCCCGCGGCGTCGGCGGGCCAGCGGCGGAGCTCTTTCCCCGCACCGTGCTTCTCCTCGCGGGGCCGGCGCTCGCCCCGCTTCTCCTCGTGGCGCTCGTCGCGACGATGCAGTCCTCGGCGGACTCCGTCCTCCTGTCGGCCGCGGCCGCCACGTCGAACGATCTCCTCGGGCCAAAGGCCGGCGTCGGCGCGTCGCGCCTCGCCGTCGTGGCGTATGGCGGGCTCGGCCTCGCCTTAGCCCTCGCCCTCCACGATCTCGTCGAGACGTTCCGTCTCGGTTACACGCTCTTTGCGTCCGGGCTCATCCTGCCCGCTCTCGTCGCGTTTCTACCGCGGGTACGCGTGGACCGGCGTTTCGCTGGTGCGGCGATGCTTCTCGGCGGGGGCGCCGCCATGCTCGAGCGCTTCCTCCACCCGTTGGGCATCGATCCCGTCCTCGCGGGCACGGGCGTGAACGCTCTCGTCCTGGTTTTAGGCTTGAGGAAGCCGAGAGACGCCGCGAACGCCTAAACGCTCAAGCGCCTAAGCCAGGCCCGACACGCGCAGCGCCGCCGCGACGACGCCCGAACGCGATGCGGCCGACGCGGCCGACACAGCTGACGCCGACGCCGGCTGGCCGGCCTCGGAATCGCTTCCGTCCTGCGAGGCGACCAGGGCGCTGTCGAGAAACGCGAGGATGACGCGCGCCGCATCGCCCGGGGGATACGGCGGCTTCGCGCCCGTCTCTGCGAGCGTGCGCGTCAGGAGCGCGACGCGGGGATCCTGGGGCTCCTCGGTCGGCGAGGCTGGGCCCGCGAGCCGGTGCAGAAGGCTCAGCCGCGGCAGCGAAGGATGCGCGGCCCCGAAGTCCCAGAGCGCCTCGACGACCGCCGCCAGCCGCTCCGCCGGGGCCTTGCCGCCGCCGGGAACGGTGAGCTCGGCGCCCGAGGCCGCGTCGAGAACCGCCCGGTAGAGCTTTTCCTTGCTTCCGAAGTGATAGTGCAGTGTGGCGACGTTCACGCCCGCGCGGGCGGCCACCTGGCGGGTCGTCGCGCCCACAAACCCGGCCGTCGCAAAGCTTTCCTCTGCCGCGCGCAGGATGCCGCGCCGGGTTTCCGCGGGGTCGCCGTCACGGGGGCGTCCGACACTTCGCTTGGACATCACATTCCTCTTCCGCTCCAGATTCTGCGACGGATTCCTGTTCAATGCGAGGGGGGTCGCCGATCTCCGTGTCGCGGAACCCTGTTAGCCTCCGGCGAGGGTGGCTGCGAAAAATCCTCTTGCCGTCTCGGTCCGGACGGCCCGCCCCGGCGAGGCCGTCCCGCCGCTGAGTGATGCGGACCTCGCGCACGCCCGCACCACGGACCCGGACGGCGCATTCGTCGCCCGGGACGCGGAGGGCCGTGTCGTCGGCACGGCATGGGCCGCGGTGCGCGAGGACACGCTCCTCCTCCTCGCCCTCGACGTCGGCGCGGCATATCGCGGCAAGGGCGTCGGCCACACGCTCCTCGCGGCGGCACGCGCGTATGGCGCGGCCCGCGGCGCGCGCGCTCTCGAGGTGCTCTCGCCCAACGAGCCGTCCTCCCTCGCGTTCTTTCTCCAGGCAGGCCTTTCCGCCCGCGCGCTCGTCCTCGGGATGGAGGCGGTGGCCCCCGGAGGCCTCGGAGCCCGCGAAGCCCCGGCGCGAGGCGGCCCGCTCTCCCTTGTCGGGCCGGGCGCCCCGCTCTCCGGATGGATCGCCGCTCTTGACCGCGAAACCCGCGGGTTCGCGCGCCCGCGCGACTGGGGCCGCCGGGCCGCGGACGGTCACGTCGTCTCACTCAAGCGCGGGGGGCGGCCCGTGGCACTCGGCGCGTGGCACGAGGAGGCGAAAGGGACACGGACCGCGCTCGGCCCGATCGCCGCGAAGACTCCCGAGGCCGCCGCGGACCTCCTTTTGCTGCTCGCGGCGCGGTTCCCGGGAAAGCGCCTCTCCCTCGCGCTCCCCTCCGAGGCGCGAACGCTGCTCGACGCCGCGGGCGCGCTCGGCTTCCGCGCGGTTTCGACCCGCGCGCTCCTGACCGACCGGCGCCGCGGCGACCTGCGCCGCTATGCCGGCGGCGGCGGCCGCTTCTTTTGAAAGGCGCGGGGCCGCGGCGTCACTTCTCTGGAGGACGGGCTAGACTTCCGGCCGGATTCTTGCGTCCGACAGGTGTCTGCCAGACCCGAGTCATCAAATGAGGAACAACCATGATGCACGTCAACATGTCGATCCGTCTCTCCCTTGCCCTCGTGGCCTTCTCGGTAATCCCGACCACGCTGGTCGCGGACACGCCGGCCACGACCCAGTGGGTCGTCACGTCCGCCAAGGCTTCCGGCGGAGGGAACGACTACGTGACGTCGCTCCGCATCGTCAATCCGAATGCGACGGCGGCGCCAGTGGACCTCTATTTCCTCCCCCAGAGCGGCGACGGCTCCCTCGACAACAGTGGCGCCCAGCCGGTACGGGTGACCGTCCCCGCGAACCAGACGCTCAAGCTGGACGACGTCCTTTTCACGACGTTCGGCGCGACGGGGGCCGGCGGAATCCGCGTGGAGGCTCCCGGCACCGACGCGGCCGGGCGCCC
>Ga0097691_1000189_pt1 | contig 56262 bp, 57 predicted proteins | sample NGESurdeep072012_8_FD_72858 | JGI IMG/M metagenome (GOLD analysis project Ga0097691, IMG submission 72858) | Arctic peat soil microbial communities from Barrow, Alaska - NGEE Surface sample 210-1 deep-072012 | ecosystem: Environmental > Terrestrial > Soil > Wetlands > Peat ...
AGGCGCGCATCCGCGCGATAGAAGCGTTGGTAGAAAAACAGCGCAGTGGTTTTTCAACACCTTGAGATGGCGAATGACTGTTTTCAGGAAAGCTGTTGCAAGGAACAAAGTTCTGTTGTGTGCCAAATGCGGAACTTGACTAACTTAACAATTCAAATTTGAGAATGCCAATTACTTTTAAGATCAATGCAGGCTTGCAATGCTGACGGGCATCATTGTTGGGTATGACCCCGGAGGTAATGGTAATCACGGTCTAGCTGCGTTGCATATTAAAGACGGCAAGGCTACTTCATTGGAGACTCAAACTATGGAAACTGCCGAGGAAGTCATTTTATTCTTGAAGCCGCTCAGCTCTATCCTTGCTTTTGGCGTTGATACTCTAACCTGCTGGAGCACCGGCGCGAGCGGCTGGCGTCCTGCCGACCGGTGGTTACGTAATCAATACCAAGATGTCCGCAATAGTGTTATTAATCCAAATGCGCTTAGAGGCGCGATGTGCTTGAACGGGGTTGCCGTGCTCATAGAAATGGCAAAGGTTTATTCCTCCAGCGTGATAATTACGGAGACACACCCGAAGGTGCTTTACAGGTGTCTTTTTCAAGAAGTGTATGACTATACAAATAACAATGCCGCAATGAATATTTCGCTCGCCAAGGCCATTGGTTTAAACATAGCGGAGACTGCCAATGAGCACGAGTGGGATGCGGCTGCCTCGGCACTAGCAGCATTTAAAGGTATTTCTAATTGCTGGAAGCACGACCTTCACAACATTAATATAGCAGCCGGCGAGCGTCTTGTATGGCCTAGCAGCAATACAAAATTCTATTGGCCGGAGTAGAACCATCCATTAGTTAAGCAGCAGCATTAACAACCAATAGGTTCAGTTTTACCGGGTTTGGTAGGCAGTTCTCGAAGCACAGCAAGGTGTCGGCTGCCCTACTTGGCGAATGGCAGCTTTCGGGCAGCGAAAGGAATCCATGATTGGTCAATCGGAATTGTCCGAGAGCAGTCAGAGCTTAATTCACAAAGAGCGAGTCAAGCCACCACGGGCGAATCCGCACAACGGGTTCGCCATTTTCTTTCCCAACACGATCACCTTGAACAGCTCACCCATTTCCGCCGGGCTGGTGAGTTTCTGCAATTGCGCCGAGAGCGGCAGATAATCGCGCAAGTTTTCCGGCGAGGTTTCTTGCAGCAATGTGGCGATGCCGCAATTGATCAAAAAGAATGCTTGATTGGCGTAGCCAATCAGCTCCAAGCCAGCATCAATGCCGCATTCGGCGATGTCGGTGAAATTTACATGCGCGGTGATGTCCTGCAAACCGGGCAGAAAGAACGGATCGTCGTGCGCATGGTGGCGGTAGTGGCACATCAGCGTGCCGCTACGGCGCTGCGGATGGTAGAACTCTCGCGCGCCGAAGCCGTAGTCGATGAACAGCATCGCGCCCTGTTCCAGCCGTTGCGCGAGGCTGCTGATCAATCCGCGCGCTGCAAGACATATCTCGCTGACATAATCATCCGGCACATTGATTTGCTGCGCGGCATGCAACAAAGCTGCATCGCCGATGGCACGCTCCTGCCAGATGAAACCGTTGTCGCCCGATGCCACGCCGCGCTCGGTGATTGCGCTGTTCCGCCAGTGCACCAGATGCACGGGTAATGCGTCCAGCACCTCGTTGGCGACGATCGCGCCGCTGAACTTTTCCGGCAATTCATCCAGCCAGTGCACACGATCCAGCAGATGCGGGAGGCGTTCACGCATCAGTGACTGCTGGCGCGCGCGCAAGTCGGCACTCACCTCAAGGATCGCATAGCTGTCCGGCAGGCTGCCGAGCTGCTCCAATTCGGCAAGCATGTCCGCTGCCAATTTTCCGCTGCCCGCGCCCAGCTCCAGTATGTGAGGCGCGCTGGATGCCATGATCTCCGCCACTTGACGCGCCAGGGTACGCCCGAACAGCGGCGAGAGTTCGGGTGCGGTGATGAAGTCGCCTGCTGCGCCGAACTTGTGCGCGCCTGCCGTGTAATAACCCAGCCCGGGTGCGTACAGTGCCAAGTCCATGTAGCGCGCAAACGGAATCCAGCCGCCTTGTGCGGCGATGTCACGCCGGATGGATTCAACCAGGCGCGCGCTGTGCTGGGCGGCTTCCGGGCTGGGTGCGGGCAAAGTGGGGGTGGGGTGGCTGGGCATGGTCGGGTATAATTCTCGGGTGTGTGATTTTAACAGCTTGATCAGAAACGTAGCGAGGAAGGTCGAATGCAAGGCAAGGTGGTGCTGGTAACAGGTGGGGCGAAGCGCGTCGGCGCGGCGATTTGTCGCCGCCTGCACGCAGCGGGTGCACAGCTCGCCGTGCATTACCGCAGCTCCGAACAGGAAGCGCTGGCTCTGCAAAAAGAATTGAATAAGCTGCGCCCGAAAAGTGCCGCGCTGTTCCAGGCGGATCTGCTCGACCTGCACGCGTTGCCACAACTGGTGCACAAGGTCATCAAAAAATTCGGGCAGTTGGACGCGCTGGTCAACAATGCTTCAAGTTTTTACGCTACCCCGCTGGCGGATCTTGATGAACAGCAATGGCAAGATTTGCTCGGCACCAATCTGAAAGCCCCGTTGTTCCTGGCACAAGCGGCAGCGGCCGAATTGCGCCATCGCCATGGCTGCATCGTGAACATCGCGGACATCCACGCCGAACACCCGATGCATGGCCATCTGCTATACAGCGTCGCCAAGGCCGGGCTGGTCGCGCTTACCCGCGGACTGGCGCAGGAAATGGCACCGCAGGTGCGCGTCAACGCCATTGCTCCCGGGGTCATCGTGTGGCCGGAAGGTGCGGCGTGGATCGACGAGGAGCAACGCAGCAAGATCGTCGCGCACACCCTGCTCAAGCGTGAAGGTGAGCCGGACGACATCGCCAGGACGGTCGCTTTTCTGATTCAGGACGCGCCTTACATCACCGGGCAGATCATTGCGGTGGATGGCGGCCGGAGTGTCAACCTTTGAAAAGCTACTGCGCTCGACATGACTTTGTTGCTCAAGAACTCAAAATACTCATTTACTAATTATGTAAACTCCGCTTTTTCGTCCTTTCGCGCCGCGTCCTGCCATCGCTCGCTACGCTTTCCTTGATTAATATGAACGACATCACACAACCCATCCATTTCGAGCACCACTCCACCAACTTCAACCGCCTCAAGGGGCGGTTGGAGCACCATGTCGGCAGGGCCATCGCCGATTTCAACATGATCGAGGAAGGTGACAGCGTGATGGTGTGCCTGTCCGGCGGCAAGGACTCTTACACTCTGCTGGATATTTTGCTCACCTTGCGCAAGCGCGCGCCGATCGACTTTCGCATCGTCGCGATGAATCTCGACCAGAAACAACCGGGCTTTCCCGCCGAGGTATTGCCGAATTATCTGAAACAACTCGGCGTGGAATACCACATCGAAACCCAGGACACTTATTCCATCGTCAAGGAAAAAATACCCGAGGGAAAAACCACCTGTTCGCTGTGTTCTCGGCTGCGGCGCGGCATCATCTACCGCGTGGCGGGCGAGCTCGGCGCGAACAAGATCGCGCTGGGACATCACCGCGACGACATGATCGAGACGCTGTTCCTGAACATGTTCTTTGGCGGCAAGCTCAAGGCGATGCCGCCCAAGCTGGTCACCGACAAGGGCGACCACATCGTTATCCGTCCGCTCGCCTATTGCGCCGAGAAAGACATCACCCGTTACGCGCGCGGCATGGAGTTTCCGATCATCCCGTGCAACCTGTGCGGTGCTCAGGAAAACCTGCAACGCCAGAACATCAAGGAGATGCTCGCCGTGTGGGAGCGCGAGTATCCGGGACGCAGCCAGACCATCTTCACCGCGATGCAAAACGTTGCGCCTTCGCACCTGCTGGACGGCAACCTGTTCGATTTCAAGAATATCCAGATCGGTGAAAAAGTAGCGGAAGGCGATACCGCGTTCGATATCGGCCTGTAAAGCCAGGTGTAAACTGTCGAAAGAAATCCACCCAACCAATGCCGCTTGCCAGCGTAAACCCCGTCAGACCGCGGATCACCGGCCTGTTCGTGATACGAATCGTCTGTGATATGCTTGTATGTGTTAAACCCGATTTTTATTAGGAGTGAAGTTATGTCATTGCGCCGTATTGTTGCACTTTCCCTGTTGACCTTCGGCACCACTGCGATGGCGGATACCATTGATCTGAACCTGCGCAATAGCAGCGCCCAATTTCAGTACAGCACATCAATGGGTCGCGATGCACTTGGAAAAACCGAATTACATCTCGGCGTCCTGTATGCCGATAAAAGCAATATGCTCGGTGATTTGGGTATTCTGGTGAAAGATGAAGTGGGCAGCAGTGCTCCCGGATTTTCTGTAGGTGTCGGTATAAAGGGGCTGTTGGCCCATACACAGGGCACCAACGAATCGGCCCTGGCATTGGGCGGAATGATACGTTATTCACCGCCCGGCCTTTCCCGCATGGGCATAGTCGGACAATTGTATTTTTCCCCGAACATCACCACCTTTGGCGGTGCCAACCGATTCATTGAAACCGGAGTCCGAGTGGAGTACGAGGTCATACCAAACGCAGCCGCTTACCTCGGTTACCGCAACATCCGATTCAACCTTAATAACACTGCACGTTACGCCACTCTGGATGAAGGTGTCTTTGTGGGTGTGAGGATGTCGTTCTAACCGGTTAACTGCGTTTTTTGTTCTGCAATCACCCATGTAAATGGGATAAGCAAAGCCGCTTACTCACCCAGCCTGCAAGGCTATCTTGAGAACCACCTTGCGGATGCTGCCGCTACTGACCAGCGGCGCATGCGCATCTTCCGGGAAGAAGATGCAGAACGCGCCGGGAGGCGTGGCGATCCACGCAGCAGGTGCATCACGGAAGAACCGGATGTCCCTCTCCGCAGAGTATTCGTCCGCCGGCTCGCTGCACTCGATAAGCGGCCTCCAGCCCATCTCATCGATTCCCTCCAAAACCAGCTGGATGTCGATGTAACGACGATGAACCTCTAATTGAGCCGCTTCGCGAGTGCGTCCCGGCATATGCTCCACGATGGCGAACAGATCCTCGCCGAGAATGGGATGGTGCCCCGGCGCGAGCGACATCAGGTCGGTGTTGCAGATGTATTCGAATGCGCGCGGAAACAGCGAGTGAAGCGCGGCGTAGCGGTCGGATTGGGAGAGGGTGGAGAAGATCATTACGGAAGAATCATCGAGCTTAGATTAGCTCAAATATATCGCAATTAATTTATGGGCCGAGATCAGAAAGGCAAGGCCCGCCAATATCATCGGCACAATAAGGTCGACAGCACTTTTTGAGTATGTCACTACATGAATAAGCGAGTGTGCATGGGTCCAAATGCGACCGCTCAATGGAATTGAGAAATCGTGCCTCTGCCCCGAATTAGTGATGAAATTGTGAGTAGTACCCTTTCTAAAATATTCCTCTGAAATACCGATTGCTCCCTTCCAAATTGTGTTCGATTCGCCAAGTTCAACCAGAGATGCAGCGCTCCATGGATTAAAAATATGAAGGCGGAATGCAAGAGCCTGTGAATATTGTTTCTCATATTCATCTTTATTTTGACCAACCTCTTCTGAGAGGGATTTGCTGAAAATTGGCGAAAAATTTCCAGTGCGGTTAATTCGATTGATATTTCGTTGCAGATACTTAAAAAGGTAGTTCTTTCGTTGTGCTTTCAGCTCATCAGACAAGAAAACAATCTGCGAATTCGTGTGAGTGTCAAATCGGTAGCGAAGAAACAAGTAGATTAAAACGCCACTTATGACTATCCATAATCTACCTGTGTTGACATTATCAATGTTCGATGACACAAGCGGCTTAGCTATGTCCGTCAGCTTCATATTCAAAAACCACCCAATTACTATGGCTGCGCTGAATACAACTAGATTCCGCCTTACCTTATCTTGGGTGTCATCCATAATTCCGCCCTATAAAAATCGCGCCACCATCCCCTTAGCCATCTCACCCTGCAAAGGTATCTGCACACGATGCCCGCTCCCCGGCGCGGTGGTGAGGGCTTCACCTGAAAGGCTGTGCATCTCGTTCAACACGACAATGTGATTGCCGGAGGGGTGGATGATCTCGAGTTTGTCGCCGACCTGGAACTTGTTCTTCACGTCGATCACAGCGATGCCGTTCGCGCAATTCACGATGTCACCGACGTATTGCTGGCGGGTGCTCTCGGAGTGGCCGCGCAGGTAGTTCTGCTGTTCATGGGTGTGGTGGCGTTCGTAGAAGCCGTCGGTGTAACCGCGGTTCGCCAAGGCATCCAGCGCGCCGAGCAGTGAATAATTGAACGGCCTGCCCGCAACCGCATCGTCGATCGCCTGCCGATATACCTGCGCGGTGCGTGCCACGTAGTAGATGGACTTGGTGCGGCCCTCGACTTTCAGCGAATCAATGCCGATCTTTGCCAGCCGCTCGACGTGCTCGACGGCGCGCAGGTCCTTCGAATTCATGATGTAGGTGCCGTGCTCGTCTTCGATCACCGGCATCAATTCATCGGGATGATCCTGGCGCGAGATCAGGTAAACCTTGTCAGCAGCGGGGTGACGCGGTTGCGAGCCGCACGCGGAGAGATTTGATGCGCCCATCGCCTCATCGAAATTGAAATCTATTTTCTGCAAGTCGCCGGTGGCGTCTTCTTCGGCATCCTTGACCTTGTAATCCCAGCGGCAGGAATTGGTACAGGTACCCTGGTTCGGATCGCGGTGATTGAAGTAACCGGACAGCAAACATCTCCCCGAATAGGCGATGCATAGCGCGCCGTGCACGAAAACTTCCAGCTCGATATCCGGGCATTCCTGGCGTATCTCTTCGATCTCGTCCAGCGACAATTCGCGCGACAGAATGATGCGCGACACGCCGAGCTTTTGCCAGAATTTCACGCCGGCATAATTCACCGTGTTGGCCTGCACCGAGAGATGGACAGGCATGTCCGGGAATTCCTCGCGCACCATCATGATCAGGCCGGGGTCCGCCATGATCAAGGCATCCGGTTGCATCGCGATGACCGGGCGCATATCGGCCAGGTAGGTTTTGACCTTGGCGTTGTGCGGCATCAGATTGCTTGCTACAAAGAATTTTTTTCCGAGCTGGTGTGCTTCGCTGATGCCGATCTCCAGTTGCTCCAGCTGGAATTCGTTGTTGCGCGCACGCAGGGAATAGCGCGGCTGTCCTGCATACACCGCGTCCGCGCCGAAGGCGAAGGCGGTGCGCATCTTGTCCAGCGTGCCGGCAGGCAAGAGTAGTTCAGGGGCGCGCAATGTGCTCATTTCGGCAATCCCAGTCGCTGCCAGATCGCCAATGTTGGCGCGGCCTGGTTCAGCGTGTAGAAATGCAGGCCCGGCGCGCCGCCCTTTAACAGGCGTTCGCACAATGCAGTGACCACATCCTGGCCAAATTCCTGTATCGATGCGCTGTCGTCGCCATACCCCTCCAGCTTGCGGCGCATCCAGCGCGGGATCTCCGCACCGCAGGCATCGGAGAAGCGCGCCAACTGGGCGAATTTCACGATGGGCATGATGCCCGGCACGATGGGAACAGTGACGCCCAGTCTGCGGCACTCTTCAACAAAGCGGAAATAGGCGTCGGCGTTGTAGAAATACTGGGTGATGGCGGAATCCGCCCCGGCAGAGACCTTTCGCGTGAAGTTGAGGATGTCGTCCTGTGCGGATCTGGCCTGCGGATGAAACTCCGGATAGGCCGCCACCTCGATATGAAAGTGCTCGCCGGTTTGCGCGCGGATGAACGACACCAGTTCGTTGGCGTATTGAAACTCGCCGATGCTGCCCATGCCGGACGGCATATCGCCGCGCAACGCCACGATGCGCTTGATGCCCATATCCTTGTATGTGTTCAGCATGGTACGGATGTTCTCGCGCGTCGAGCCGACGCAGGACAAGTGTGGCGCGGCGTTATAACCCTCGGCCTTGATCCGCCGTATGGTTTCCAGCGTGCGGTCTTGCGTCGAACCGCCTGCACCAAATGTGACGGAGAAAAACTCCGGCTTGAGCGGTGCCAGTTGCTTGCGCGTGGCCGCGAGCTTTTCCACGCCCTCCGGGGTTTGCGGCGGGAAAAATTCGAAACTAAAAAGTGGTTTGTTCATGCTGTTCTCATTTGTTGTGTGGCCTCATCAATTGTGCGGCAGCCGAGGACAGCGCCCAGGAAAAAATACTGTAAAGCACCGCGCCCAAAACGCCGTGCCAGAAACTGTCCACGACAAAACCGCGCAGCACCGAACCAACCAGCCAGAACAGTGTGCCGTTGATCACGAAGATGAACAGTCCCAGGGTGAGCATCGTCACCGGCAAGGTAAGCAACAGCAGCATCGGCCTGATCAATGTATTGACCAATCCAAGAAAAAACGCCGCGATCAGCGCCGAACCGAAACCGTCCACATGTATGCCCGGCACAAAGTTCGCCACTGCGAGCAATGCGAGTGCATTGAGTATCCAGATCAAGAGTAACTTCAATTGCGGATTCATTTTCGTTTCCCTTCCATGGATTTGCCCGCCCCGGCAACTTGCGTATGGGCAGCATGCGCACGCAACGCCGACCTGTATGCGGATAGACACCACTCGCCCATCCGGGTGCCCGGACATAACCAGCCACTTGGTTGTCGTCTTTTGACAGCCTAGTGGAATGGCTAGTTGTTCCATCAAAAGCTTTTCGTCTCGGCTGGTGAATCAAGACTGGCTGCCGGCAAGTAATTCCATTTCTATTTTAAAAGTGCATTTTTGTAGGGCGGGCTATGCCCGCCGGATAAAGTTGTCGGGCATAGCCCGACCTACGGATTGCTTTACTTTTGAATTGGAAATGCAATAACAATCAATAACGGTAGTGGTTGGCCTTGTACGGGCCTTCCTTGGGCACACTGATGTAAGCAGCCTGCTGGTCGGTCAGCGTGCTCAGCTGTGCATTCAGCGTAGTCAGTTGCAAACGGGCAACCTTCTCGTCCAGATGCTTGGGCAAGGTGTACACGCCGACAGGATAGTCCTTGTTGCGCGTGAATAGTTCAATCTGCGCGATGGTCTGGTTGGCGAACGAAGAGGACATCACATAGGACGGATGGCCGGTACCGCAACCCAGGTTCACCAGACGGCCTTCGGCCAGCAGCAGGATGCGCTTTTCCGGCTTGCCGCTCATGGCCGTGAATATCACGTGATCGACTTGCGGCTTGATATTTTCCCACTTGTATTGCTTGAGCGAGGCAACGTCGATCTCGTTATCGAAGTGGCCGATATTGCACACGATTGCCTGGTTCTTCATCTTCTTCATGTGCTCGTGGGTGATGACATGGAAGTTGCCGGTGGCAGTGACAAAAATGTCGCCGTGCTCACAGGCGTAATCCATGGTCACGACGCGATAGCCTTCCATCGCGGCCTGCAAGGCGCAGATCGGATCGATCTCGGTCACCCAAACCTGCGCGGACAAGGCGCGCAGCGCCTGAGCGGATCCTTTACCCACGTCGCCGTAGCCGGCCACCACGGCGACCTTGCCGGCCACCATCACGTCGGTGGCGCGCTTGATCGCATCCACCAGAGATTCGCGGCAACCGTACAGATTGTCGAACTTGGATTTGGTGACGGAGTCATTCACATTGATCGCCGGGAATTTGAGTTCGCCGCGCTCGTGCATCTGATACAAACGATGCACGCCGGTGGTGGTTTCCTCGGTTACACCCTTGATCGCGGCAAGGCGTGTGGAATACCATTTCTTATCTGCTGCCAGCTTGGCCTTGATCGAGGCGTACAAACACGTCTCTTCCTCGGAGCCTGGATGGTCCAACAGGGATGCGTCCTTCTCGGCACGCGCGCCCAGATGCAGCAATAGCGTGGCATCGCCGCCGTCGTCCAGGATCATGTTGGACAGAATTTTTTCGCCTTTGGGGCCGTCCGCCCATTCAAAAATCCGGTGCGTGTAGTCCCAGTATTCGGTCAGCGTTTCGCCCTTGTAGGCGAATACCGGCGTGCCGGTCGCGGCAATTGCGGCGGCAGCATGATCCTGGGTCGAGTAGATGTTGCAGGACGCCCAGCGCACTTCCGCGCCGAGCGCTTTCAGTGTCTCGATCAGCACACCGGTCTGGATGGTCATGTGCAGCGAGCCGGTGATGCGCGCGCCGCGCAATGGTTGCGTGGCAGTGAATTCCTTGCGGATCGCCATCAGGCCCGGCATTTCGATTTCGGCAATGGCGAGTTCCTTGCGCCCCCATACAGCCAGGGACATATCGGCGACTTTGTAATCGGTGAATTGTTTTGTAGCGGCGTTCATCTTTAAACTCCATTCATAAGTGGTTAATGAATGGGTGCAGTTGCATCGTTGAGCCACTGACTCCGAGCCTGACGGGGGACTGATATCCAGCCCCGCTGCAGCACCCCTCGGAGGGTGGTGTAATTCGTTTTGTGGGCGAATCGCGGTGTCGCGTGCTCGCTCACTCTTCGTCTATCTATACGATATGCCTCGTCGTTCGCTGATGGAACTACTAGCCATTCGACTAATCCCGCTAGCGGGAAAGTCGCTGGTTATGCGCGGCTCCTTGCGGTGCTCGCGCAACACGGTGGGGCGAAGCCCTCCTAGTGCGGGAGCGCGAAGCAGCAGGCTTGCCCGCCCCGCATGCTTCGCATCGCCGTGTCCAGCCTGCCATCCCACAAAACGAATTTCACAGGTGGGCGTAGCTCACCCTACAGTTACTTTAAATTGCCGGCATCCTCACGCAATATGGGGGCGATATCCGTGGCTTCCCAGGTGAATCCCGGCTCTTCGCGGCCGAAGTGGCCATAAGCGGCGGTGTTCTCATAAATCGGGCGCAGCAGATCGAGCATCTGCACGATGCCCTTGGGACGCAGGTCGAAATGGCGCAACACCAGCTCGGTCAGCTTTTCATTGGAGATTTTTCCGGTTCCATAGGTGTCCACCATCACGCTGGTCGGTTTGGCCACGCCGATCGCGTAGGATATCTGCACCAGGCATTTGGTCGCCAAACCCGCAGCAACGATGTTCTTGGCGACATAACGGCCCGCGTAAGCGGCGGAACGATCCACCTTGGACGGATCCTTGCCGGAAAACGCACCGCCCCCGTGTGGCGCTGCGCCACCATAGGTATCGACGATGATCTTGCGTCCGGTCAGTCCGCAATCGCCCTGCGGTCCGCCGATGACGAAGCGTCCGGTCGGGTTGACCAGAAAGTTGATATTGCCTTTGATCAATTCTTTCGGCAGCATCGGCTTGATGATCTCCTCGATCGCGGCTTCGCGAATCTGGGGCAGCGTCATTTCCGGCGCGTGCTGAGTCGAGAGCACCACGGTGTCGATCGAATGCGGCTTGCCGTCCAGATAACGGATCGTCACTTGCGATTTGGCATCCGGGCGCAACCATGGCAAACGGCCGTCGTGGCGAAGTTCCGCCTGGCGTTCCACCACGCGGTGCGCCAGGTAAATCGCCAGCGGCATCAGCGTTGGCGTTTCATCGCAGGCGTAGCCGAACATCAAGCCCTGGTCGCCTGCGCCCTGATTCAGAAAGTCATCCGAGGCGCGATCCACGCCCTGAGCGATGTCCGGGCTTTGCTTGTCATAAGCCACCAGCACCGCACAACCCTTGTAGTCGATGCCGTAGTCGGTGTTGTCGTAGCCGATGCGCTTGATGGTGTTGCGCGCCACATGTATGTAGTCCACGTTCGCGGTAGTCGTGATCTCACCCGCCAGAACCACCAGTCCGGTATTGGTCAGCGTCTCTGCCGCCACACGCGCATACGGGTCTTGCGCTAGAATAGCGTCCAGAATGGCATCAGAAATCTGATCCGCCACCTTGTCCGGATGGCCTTCGGATACCGATTCGGAAGTAAACAGGAAATCACTCATAATTCTCAGCTCAATCTAATTTAAAATTCAAGGCGCGCATTGTATCAAATTGTTCGCCTGACCACCGATGACCTCTTTCCTGTTCAAATTGATATTTCGCCTGCTATCAAGCTTGCCGCTCCGATGGCTGCAGGGTTTGGGCGCACTGCTTGGCCATATCACCTTTATCATGTCTAAACAGTACGCCGCACGCACGGAAGAAAACTTGCGTCAGACGCATCTCGCCACAGATGAAAAGCACTATGCCGCCCTGCTCAACCAGGCCATTGCCGAGGCGGGTAAAAACATCGTCGAGTTGCCCTGGGTATGGGGCAGGCCGCTGGAACAAGTCTGCGCCACGGTAAAGAGCTGCCAAGGCTGGGAACATATCGAAGCAGCCCGCGCACGCGGCAAGGGAATTATCTTTCTTACTCCGCATTGGGGTTGTTTTGAAATAACCAGCCTGTATGTAGGACAGCATCTGCCGGTGACGTGTTTGTATCGTTCACCCAAGCAAGGTTGGCTGGAAAATGTGATGCGCAGAGGCCGTGAACGCGGATTGGTTCGCCTGGCAACCGCCGATATCGGCGGTGTGCGCCTGCTTTACAAGGCCCTTAAACGCGGCGAGGCAATCGGTTTATTGCCCGACCAAGTGCCCAGCCAGGGCGAGGGCGAGTGGGTGGATTTTTTTGCGCGTCCCGCTTACACGATGACTTTGAGTGGTCGGCTGGCCCAGGCCAGCGGTGCGACGGTACTGCTGGTCTATGCCGAACGGCTTCCACGAGGAGCGGGATACAATTTGCGTATCGAGCCGCTGCCCTTGGATATTTCAAAATCCGTGCCGCTGCAAATCAATGCGGCTTTGGAACGCGTGATCGCTATTTCTCCCGCGCAGTATCTATGGAGTTATAACCGTTACAAAATACCGCCCGGCGTGCAGCCGCCAGGCGCGGCCGGGGAGCACACATGCTAGTGCGGTCAGGGATATTCCTGTTGTGGCTGATGCACTTCCTGCCGTTCCGCGTGCTGGTGTGGGTCGGCACTACCCTGGGCTCTCTGCTTTACCTGATCGCTGCCGAACGCCGCAAGGTGGGCAGCATCAATTTGAAACTGTGCTTCCCCGACTTGAGCGAAGAGGCGCGAAAGAAACTATTGCGCGAGCACTTCAAGATGTTCGCTCGCGGCCTGATCGAGCGCAGCATCCTGTGGTGGTCGAGCGCCGAATACATTTCCAGCCTGATCCGTGTTGAAGGCGTCGAACATTTCGAGGCGGTCAAAGACAAGCCATCCATCCTGCTCACGCCGCATTTCGTCGGCATGGATGTCGGCGGGCAATGGATCGCGCAGCATGCCGATACGGTGTGCATGTATGCGAACCAGAAGAACCTCTATTTGACCGAACTGCTCTTGAAAAAGCGTGCCCGCTTCCGCAACCAGCGCCTGTATTCGCGTCAGCAAGGACTGCGTCCCATCCTCAAGGGGATGCGCGCAGGCATGCCGTTCATCTATCCGCCGGACCAGGATCAGGGTGTCAAGGACGGCGCGTTCATTCCCTTCTTCGGCGTGCCTGCCGCGACCATGACCTCGGTGGCGCGCATCGCGCAGATGGCCGGAGCGAAAGTCGTCCCCAGCATCACGCGCCTGTTGCCCGGCGGGGCAGGTTATGTGCTGACCTTCTATCCGGCCTGGGAAAATTATCCGAGCGGGGATGACATTGCGGATACCCGTCGCGTGAACGAGTTCATCGAAGACCGTGTGCGCGAGATGCCGGAACAGTATTTCTGGTTGCATAAACGCTTCAAGACTCGCCCTGAGGGCGAGGCAAGGTTCTATTAAAACCCCTCTCCCCAACCCTCTCCCCCAAGGGGCGAGGGAGTTGCTCCCCTCTCCCCCTGGCGGGAGAGGGGCTGGGGGAGAGGGTCTGCAAAAGGGGATTTCATGAAATACCACGACCTGCGCGATTTCATCGCGCAACTGGAAAAACTCGGCGAACTCAAGCGCGTCACCGCGCCGGTTTCGCCGTATCTGGAAATGACCGAGATCTGCGACCGCGTGTTGCGCGCGCAAGGCCCGGCTATATTGTTCGAGAATCCTGCCGGGCATACCATGCCTGTACTCGCCAACCTGTTCGGCACGCCGCGCCGCGTGGCCCTGGGCATGGGTGAAGAATCCACCGCTGCGTTGCGCGAGGTAGGCAAGCTGCTCGCCTATCTCAAGGAACCCGAACCGCCCAAGGGTTTGAAGGATGCCTGGGAAAAATGGCCGGTGTTGAAGCAGGTACTCAACATGTCGCCCAAAGTCCTGTCCAGCGCGCCTTGCCAGGATGTGGTGTGGGAAGGCACGGCAGTGGACCTGGGCAAGCTGCCTATCCAGACCTGCTGGCCAGGCGATGTTGCGCCGCTGATCACCTGGGGCCTGGTGGTCACGCGCGGGCCTAACAAGCCGCGCCAGAATCTCGGCATCTACCGCCAGCAGGTGATCGCGCCGAACAAGGTCATCATGCGCTGGCTGGCGCAGCGCGGCGGCGCGCTGGACTTTCAGGACTGGCGCAAGACGCACCCGGGCAAGCCGTTCCCGATCGCAGTGGTGATCGGGGCCGATCCGGCCACTATCCTCGGCGCGGTCACGCCGGTGCCGGACAGCCTTTCCGAATATCAATTCGCCGGATTGTTGCGCGGCAGCAAGACCGAACTGGTGAAATGTCTGGGCAGCGATCTGCAGGTACCGGCCAGTGCCGAGATCGTTCTGGAAGGCGTGATCCACCCCGATGAAATGGCGCTGGAAGGGCCGTATGGCGACCACACCGGTTACTACAACGAGCAGGACAAATTCCCGGTGTTCACGATAGAGCGCATCACGATGCGCCGTGACCCGATCTACCATTCCACCTACACCGGCAAGCCGCCCGATGAACCGTCGATGCTGGGTGTGGCACTCAACGAAGTGTTCGTGCCGCTGCTGCAAAAACAGTTTCCCGAGATCGTGGATTTTTATCTGCCGCCGGAAGGTTGCTCGTATCGCATGGCGGTGGTGAGCATCAGGAAACAGTATGCCGGGCACGCCAAGCGCGTGATGTTCGGCATCTGGTCTTACCTGCGCCAGTTCATGTACACCAAGTTCATCATCGTGGTGGATGACGACATCGATATCCGCAACTGGCAGGAAGTGATCTGGGCGATCACCACGCGCGTTGATCCGGTGCGCGACACGCTGCTGGTGGACAACACGCCGATCGATTATCTGGATTTCGCCAGCCCGGTATCGGGACTGGGCGGCAAGATGGGACTGGATGCGACCAACAAATGGCTTGGCGAAACCCAGCGCGAATGGGGCACGCCCATCGTGATGGACGCGGCGGTGAAGGCGAAGGTGGATGCGATGTGGGGTGCGTTGGGGTTGTAGTTTTTCGGGCAACAAAAAAGCCGGAACCAGACCGGCTTTTTTGTATCCATTCGAGATTCAAAGAGACTGAATTTAGAACGCGTACCCTAACCCAATCTTGACCGTTGTGTAATTTGTCTTGCTGTCCGGTTCCCATGCGACGAAACCACCACCGACAGGATACGCCGCGCTGATGCCATAATTGAAACTCATATAATCAACACCGACATTCCCGTGGAAGTGTTTCATAAACGCATAATCTGCGGCGACACCAACCTTGTACAGGATGGAGTTGCCCAGTGACCCCGAGAATCCATTAAGGCCGGGGCCGGAATTAACAGTAATGTACGACCCAAACGTTTCGCCGACCATGGCATTGGCCGAAAGCACCAGCTTGCTGACAGGCGAGTACTGACCCATTGCACCAAACCCTAAATAATTGTGAGTATAGGTCTCACCATAATTGGCTCCCCTGTCCCATTCGTGATGGCCAAGTTCAGCGTAAGGAGTCAACATAAACTCGTCATTGGCATTGTCAATAATGAAGCCTTTAATGAAGCCTTTTCCGTAACGGGCGCTGTAATTAATGAGTGTTGCACTGGAAGTTCCGACTGCTGAACCATACGGTGTCGCGGGCGGGCCAATGAACCCGCCTACATAGTTCGTGTTGCCGCTGGAGTTGTCGTACTCGGCTTCGATATAGTCGTTTCCGAGCCACAAATCCTTCATCGTGGATATGTACAGGGCATGGCCGGGTACACCACCTGTCTCAGTGTCAAGCGTGCCGGTCGGAGTGCCAAAAATTCCATTACCGGTTTCCGTGTAATCGACATTCGTCGAAATGATCCGGATGCCGACCTGATTGTTGGATGCCTTGATATCGGGTGTGCCCGCAAATGCGGTTGATGCGCCAGCCGAACCAGCGAGTGCCATTACAATAAAGGTAATTTTCTTCGTGATTTCGTTTCCGTGCAGGTTATTCATAATTTATCTTTCGGCAGTCGTGCGTCGCGACTGCTCATGAAAAAGCCGGGCGAGCCCGGCTTGGTGCATGCTGCGATGTCGCATTTTAGAAATCGTAAGCTACGCCTAGCGAGAAGGAAGATGCCTTCATAGGGGGGAAAAAATTATCGAACTTGCCATAGTTGTCGTATAGCGCGCGCAAACTGACTTGTGAATTGACGTGAAATTGCGCACCGAAGCCGATCAACAGGTCGTTTTGCGACCAGCTTAAGGTTCCAAATGAGTCAGAATAATCTTCTCTGTTGCTGGCCAGCCCCAGCTTGCCGATCAAGTCGAATTGTCGACTCAGCGGCAGGCTGCCCACAGCCGCAACCTGGAACGAAGAGGCGGAGATGGTGGCAGGGGTCGATCCAAATGGCGTATTGACTATCGCATTGGAATCACCAAACATCGAATAACCCAGTTCGATAGCAAATACAGGGCTGAAATGAAAGCCTCCCGCGATACGGACAACGCTTGGATTGGGGAAAGGAGCCATGTTGCTGTAGGTAGCAGCACCAAAATCACCTGCCACATAAAAATTACCCGTGTTATCAGCCAGGGCGGGAGCAGCAACAAAAGCGGACAACACTACGGCAATAGCAAATTTTTTCATGATTGATCTCTTTTTATCTCTAGTAGGGTTAAGGTAAAGCTGCGCGATGCTTGCAAGCAGAGGTATACACTACTCGCCTTCCTCGGAGTTAGTCAATGCCGGCAACACGGTTGCTAAAATCCACGCATGCATAAAAGCTGTTTCCACGTTTTCAACGTATCTTGCTCTGGCTATGCCAAAGCGGCGCATGAGAGCAATGTGGAGCAAGTTGGGTGTGGTTTTACAGGCAACAAAAAAGCCGGAACAAGCCCGGCTTTTTAATTCAGCTCAAGTTTGCTGAAAACTTAGAAGTTGTAAACACCGCCCAGAGAGTAGAGTTTTACGCCGACATCAGGCGCATTCGAGAAGGTGACCTTGCCGAAGTCCTCGTACTGCAAACGGATGCCGAAATGCTGGTTGATGTTGAGCTGACCACCGAGGCCGAACATCAGGTTGGTCTTGCTAGCACTCGCGGCTGTGACGACACCAGGTACAAAAGTAGCATTAGTCACAGAGGCGGAGTAATCAATTTTAGTGTTTGCCAGACCCAGCTTGCCGAACACGTTAAACATATCGTTGATCGGGAAGGTGCCGACGGCGGCAACCTGGAAGGAAGAGGTCTTCAATTTCTCCGTAGCACTTGCAGCACCGGCCACGGTGGTAATGGACGAATCCCCAATGATGGAGTAATCCGCTTCCACGCCCATGTACTGGCTGAAGTGGTAGCCGCCACCAAGGATGATTGCATTGGGATTTGGGGCGTTAGCGCCGCTAAATTGACTCGTGGCATTGCTGTAGCTAACTTGACCCAGATCGACGGCGATATAAGCACCTTGATCAGCCGCAAATACTGGAGCAGCAGCGAAAGCAGACAGCAGTATGGCAATAGTAATTTTTTTCACGGTTACCCCCTGTGGTTAAGTTATGGCTACTTGCGTGCCGCAAACAGTGGCAAACGCTATCCCCCTTCCCAGGGTTAGTCAACGCTGAAAACACAGCTGCAAAAAAGCCACAATAGTACCCATGTTGCGGCCACTCAATCAGCGCGTCCTTTCGGTCTGTGCAAAAACGGCAGAATACTTCAGGAGAAACGCCCAAGTCACTGATACTTGCGTTGTGCAGGGATTACGCGGTTAAAGTGCCGTATGGATGAGATGTGGAGCGAGCCAAGGCTGTAGAATTCCTGGCAACAAAAAAGCCGGAGCAAGTCCGGCTTTTTTGATAGTGCGTTAAGCGTATCCAACTTTGATAGGCGCCCAGCTGGAAACTTCAATTAGAAATTAAAGTTTGCCCCGATGGTCAATCCGCCAAAGTTGTTGTAGTTCAGATCAGCATCAAATTGAGGAGTTAAATAATATCTGACCCCGCCGGTGACATACAAATCAGAGCTGGTTGTTTTGATAGATACGAAGGGTGTATTTATAGTCTGAGTCTCGCGTTTAAGCCCAGCACCCGCATAGGGATGGATTTTTTTATCCAGTTTAGCCAGCGCGTTAAAGTCATATATCCCTGCAACACCAAGAGCCGTTGTATCCACAAAAGTCTGCGATGCTTTCTTCCAAAACACTTGAACCGAAATAGGTTGCTTATTGGTCATGGAAGAAATGTCGAATTCTCCCTGAATACCCAATACGCCATCCAGATCCGTGCCGTAATTGATCCCGACACTATTTTTACCATCCGCTGCAAAAGCAGGTGCGGCAACGAAAACCGACAACAACGCAACAATAACGATTTTTTTCATGACTTGATTCCCCTTGATTAATTATGATGCGGCTTGCAAGCAGCAGGCCGCTAAATGCATCCTATCCGGCAAATCAAGAGGAATCAATAGGTATTTTGGCTGGCGTGGTAAAAAAACCACATCATAACCAGACACTTTGCAATCGCTTTTGGATTACTTATAACCAGCCACTTGGCTATCGTCTTTTGGTAGCCTAGTGGAATGGCTATAACCTATGACTTGGCTGTCGTTGCCGGACAGCCTATAACCAGCCACTTGGTTGGCGTAGTTTGCCAACTTAGTCAGATGGCTATGCAAAGCCTTTTGACAACCTAGTGGAATGGCCAGGAGTTTCATCAGTCAGATGGCTAGTCGTTTCACCAGTGGTTTCATCAGTAGTCATATCAGCAGTTCCATCAGTATCCTTTTTGCAGCCACTCGATCAGCGCATCTTGGGCTGGCTGTGCCAAAGCGGCATTAGGGTGATTGACGATGAACACCACGACCCACTGTTTGCCGCTATGTGCTTTTACATAGCCGGCGATGGATTTCACGCCTTCCAGCGAGCCGGTCTTGAGGTGCGCATATCCGGCGATTTCGTTATCCTTGAAACGTTTTTTCACCGTGCCGTCCATGCCCAGTATCGGCAACGAGGCTTCCAGCTCGGCCGAGAACGGGCTGCTCGTGGCGCGCTGCAACAACTCGGCAAGATGAAGAGGACTGATACGCTCCTTGCGTGACAGACCCGCGCCGTTTTCCAGCACCAGCTCGGGGAATTGCAGTTGTTGTGTCTTTAACCATTGCCGCATCACCGCAGTGCTGCGCGCAATATTTTCTGGCAGCGGAACGCCCACAGCTGCCGGCACCATCGGTACCAATGGGACTGACGAATCCGCATCTGCGGTATCCCCGCCTTCCTGCCCAGCAAGAATGGGAGTTTCACTGAGCGCCTGCGCCCTTGAAAAATCGTCACGACTGTCTTCGCTATCACTGGGCAACAGTCCTACTGCACTCTGAGAAACATGTGCCGCATCAGCATGTACCACATCTTTGGCAGTTTCTGCCGTCCCCAGTGTCAGAAATAATTGCCGTGCCATGATGTTGTTGCTGAATTTGTTGATGTCGCGTATCACTTCCGATAACGGCGGCGAGACATACTTGGAAAACGGGACCTGATCGACGGGCGCAGTTCCTGAACGCAGCTTGCCTTGCAGCGTGCCGCCGAGCTCTTGCCACAGCCCGCTGAACACCGCGAAGAAATATTCGTCTTGCGGCAATAGCGAAAAGTAATCATCCGCCTCGCCGCAAGCGGCGGGAATCTTTCCTTCCAGCACGATGTTGTGCCCGTCCAGATGCGCCTTGTAGGCATCCTCGCCGCCACAATGCAATCTGGTCGAAGTGGTGATGCGATTGAGCAGCGTGTAGCCGGCCAGTTCGGGTTCCAGCAGCGCAGTGGTTGAGTGGTCATTCGGGATCAGGTGCAGATGCATCGCATTAAAATTGAGCAGCAATGCGCTGGTGCCGACGTTGTAAGCGCGGGTCGGATTATTGTCGAACTCTGCGGGATCCTGGCTGACAGACTCAAAAAAGCTGTGGTCCAGCACGATGTCGCCGCGTATCTCGCGCAGCCCGCGCTGACGCAATTCGCGCAACCACATCCAGAATTGCTCGACGGTCAGCTTGGGATCGCCGTAACCCTTGAACACCAGATCGCCCTGCAACACGCCATTTTCCAGATTGCCATTGAGATACGCCTCGGTCTTCCAGCGATACGCCGGGCCCAGCGTTTCCAGTGCCGCAAAGGTGGTGAGCAACTTCATCGTGGAAGCAGGGTTCATCGCCCGTCCTGCATTCAGGCTGATGATGGGCGTAGACTCGCGCGTCTCCTGCACCACGATGCCGACGCTGGAAAGGGGAATATGCGCGCGTTTGAGTGCCTCGCTGACAGGCTCCGGCAAAGTGGTCGCAACCGCCCGGGTGGCGATCAGGCAGAAAAAAAGCAATTTGATGAAAAAAATTCGCATGTCGTTTAACTCAGTTGATTGACGATGCGCAAGGTACGGCTTACCAGCAAATCCATCTCCAATTCGCTGATTATATACGGCGGCATGAAATAAATCGTGTTGCCGATGGGGCGCAACAATAATTCATTGCCCAGCGCGAGCGCGAAACAGCGCCGGGCAAAATCGTGTTGCGACGTCTCCACTTCAAATGCCCAGATCATGCCGGTGTTGCGCCAGTTGCGTACCGAGCGGTGCTCGCGCAATGGCGTTGCTATTTCGTTCATGTACGCCGCCTTGTTGCGGTTCATCGCAAGCACGTTGTCCTGAGCGAAAATATCCAGCGTGGCCAGTGCCGCACGGCACGCCAACGGATTGCCGGTGTAGGAATGCGAATGCAAAAAGCCGCTTGCCATCTCATCTCCGTAAAAAGCCTGGTAGATTTCGTCACGCGTCATCACTACTGACAATGGCAGATAACCTCCCGTAATACCTTTAGAGAGACATAAAAAGTCCGGAGTAATTCCCTGGCTACCCTGAATAGATGTCGGCCGGGATGGGGTGGGGGCTTGCTCGCAGGCGAACATCGTGCCGGTTCGGCCCATGCCGACCGCGATCTCATCCGCGATCAAATGCACGTCATATTCGTCACACAGCTGCCGCGCGCGCCGCAAGTAGACCGGGTGGTACATCGCCATGCCAGCCGCGCCCTGCACCAGCGGTTCGATGATGAAGGCGGCCAGTTGCGCATGGTGTCGCTGCAAATGCTGCTCCAGCGCATCCGCACAGCGCAGCGCGTAAACCTCGGCACTTTCTCCCGCAGCGGCTTTGCGCCAGTCCGGGCTGGGCACCGCGGACTGTTGCCGGATCAGCGCACCATATGCATCACGGAACAGCGCCACGTCGGTCACTGACAACGCACCGAGTGTTTCGCCGTGATAGCTGTTTTCCAGGCTGATGAATTGCATCTTTTCCGGCTTGCCGCTGTTGCGCCAGTAATGCGCACTCATCTTCAATGCGATTTCGGTCGCCGATGCGCCGTCCGAAGCATAAAAACAATGTCCCAGCCCTTTCGGTGCGAGTTCGCGCAAACGTTCCGATAGCTGCACCACCGGCTCGTGGGTAAATCCGGCCAGCATCACATGTTCCAGCTTCCCGAGCTGGTCGGTTATCGCGGCGCTGATGCGCGGATCACAATGCCCGAACAGATTGACCCACCAGGAACTGACTGCATCCAGATAGCGCTTTTTGTCATAGTCATACAGCCAAACACCGCTACCCCGCGCGATCGGCAGCAGCGGAAAATTCTCGTAGTGCTTCATCTGCGAGCATGGATGCCACACCGCAGAGAGGCTGCGGACAAGGAGATTGGCGTTGTTTTCAGGCTGATTCGACATGCGCAGAATCATAACGGGTTTTGCTGCTTGCGCGCATGGCAAAGTTTGGATAGTCTGCAATCCAACCTGATTACAGGCGGAGGGCATATGCATATTCTGATTACCGGTGGCACGGGCTTGATCGGCCGGCATCTTTGCAAGGCGCTGCTTGCGGAAGGCCATGAGTTGACGGTACTGAGCCGCAACCCGGATTCTGTCCCTTCAAAATGCGGTGCAAGCGTGCTTGCGATGGCCGGGCTTGATGAGTGGCGAGCCGATCAGACCTTCGATGCGATCATCAATCTGGCCGGCGAGCCGATAGTCGATGCACGCTGGACGGCGCAACGCAAACAAGTTCTATCGGATAGCCGGGTATCGTTGACAGATAAATTGGTGCAGCGCATCGCCGCCGCGCGGCACAAACCCCGCGTATTGTTGAGCGGCTCGGCGGTAGGTTTTTACGGTAATCGCGGCGATACCGTGCTTGATGAATCGGCTGCAGCGGGTGAAGATTTTGCCGCCCGGTTATGCAAAGCCTGGGAAGAGGCTGCGCTCAATGCGGAAAAAACTGGCGTGCGCGTGTGTCTGTTGCGCACAGGCCTGGTATTAAGTCGTCGCGGCGGTCTGCTGGGACGCATGCTGCTGCCGTTCAAGCTGGGCTTGGGCTCACGTCTGGGTGATGGGAAGCAGTGGATGAGCTGGGTACATATCGATGATTATGTGGGGATGTTGCTCAGCCTGCTGCGCGATGCCCAGGCCAGCGGACCATACAATATGACCGCTCCTCAACCGTCAACGAATAAGGAATTCACGGCGGCCTTGGCGAAAGTACTGCATCGCCCTGCCCCATTCTTTATGCCGGCAATGTTGTTAAAATCGGTCATGGGCGAACGCGCTTGCCTGTTGCTGGAAGGACAAAGAGTACTGCCTATGAAGATGATGGCGGAAGGCTATCGATTTTCCTTTACAAATCTTGCGGACGCGCTGCACGACTTGCTTGACAAGTAGTTTTTGCAGTTTATGTCCATGCCATAAAACTGGCTTTGCTTTCCGTATCACCCCATTTGTGGCATCCTTCGCATCTGAATGCAGGTGCACAGTATTTATTTCTGTCCCTTTTGTTAAATATGGGACGGTCGGAGGATGGCAGTAATGAAGCGAGTTGATGATTTCCGTTTGCGCTTTGGCAAGCGCGAGGTGGTGCCGATCATAATCGGCGGTATGGGTGTGGATATTTCCAGTCGCGAACTGGCTTTGGAAGCCGCTCGGTTGGGCGGGATCGGGCATATTTCCGATGCGATGTTGCCTACCGTGACGGATCGCCACTACAAAACGAAATTCGTCAGCGTCAAACAAAAGCAATACAAGCTCAATATCCATAAAGCCGACAAATCGATCGTGCAATTCGATCTGGCGCAGGTGGCCGAATCGACACGCCTGCATGTCAGCAAAACCATGGAAGCCAAACACGGCGATGGCATGATTTTCGTCAACTGCATGGAAAAATTGACCATGAATTCGCCGCGCGAAACTTTGCGCGTGCGTCTGTGTGGTGCATTGGATGCGGGGATCGACGGCATCACACTAAGTGCGGGGCTGCATCTCGGATCATTCGCATTGATGGAAGACAACCCGCGATTCCGCGATGCCAAGCTGGGCATCATCGTTTCCTCGGTGCGTGCCTTGCAGTTGTTTATTCGCAAAAATGCCAGGCTCAATCGCCTCCCCGATTTCATCGTGGTGGAAGGCCCGTTGGCTGGCGGACACTTGGGCTTCGGGATGGATTGGGCGCAGTACGATCTGCACACCATTGTGGCAGAGGTCGTTGCGCACTTGAAAGCCGAGCATCTGGATATCCCGGTGATCGCAGCGGGCGGGGTCTTTACCGGCAGCGACGCAGTCGGCTTCCTGGAGAAAGGCTGTGCTGCCGTTCAAGTGGCGACGCGCTTTACCGTCGCCAAAGAATGCGGAATCCCGGAAAAGATCCAGCAGGAATACTTCAAGGCCAACGAAGAAGACATCGAAGTCAATATGATTTCACCGACCGGCTATCCGATGCGCATGATCAAGAGTTGCCCGGCGATCGGCGCCGGCATACGCCCCAACTGCGAAGCATTCGGGTATCTGCTCGACGCCAACGGCCACTGCGCCTACATCGATGCATACAACCGCGAAGTGGCCTTGCATCCCGATGCCAAGAAGATTTCCGTCAAGGACAAGACTTGTCTGTGCACCCATATGCGCAACTATGATTGCTGGACTTGCGGGCAGTACACCTACCGCCTCAAAGACACCACAAACCGCAATGCCGATGGCACTTATCAAATCCTGACCACCGAGCATATATTCCACGACTATCAGTACAGCACCGATAACAAGATAGCTCTTCCCCCGCCCCGCTCCTGAAATAAGGGCACCTCTAAAAACCCAGATTTCATCCCAACTGATGGAACTGCTAGCCATTCCACTAAGTTGCCAAAAAACGGCAACCAAGCGGCTGGTTATGCTGCGTTGCGGAAAAAATTCCTTGCTTACATATCAGTCATATGCGGCGCGGCGAAATTTTTTCCACGCCTTGCAGACGACTCCGCACGGGCTGCTTTTGCCCGTAGCGGATCGGCGTCCCCTTGTGGGGCATTTGGGCGAACTCTGAATTTTTAGAGGCACCCATAAAAATATACTTTTGCCCTGCCCTTGAAATCTGGCGGGGTTGCCCCGACTATTGGCACTCGCAGACAGAGAGTGCTAAACTCCGCCTCCGCATTTTTTAACCCCTTGTTTTAGGAGACATCAGTATGAAAATTCGTCCTTTGAACGATCGCGTGATCGTTAAACGTATGGAAGAAGAACGCAAGACCGCCTCTGGAATCGTGATTCCGGATGCCGCCACTGAAAAGCCGGATCAAGGCGAAATCATCGCCGTGGGCAAAGGTAAAGTCGGCGACGACGGCAAATTGCAGGCTATGAGCGTCAAGGTTGGCGACCGCATACTGTTCGGCAAATATGCCGGCCAAGCCTTCAAAATGGACGGTCAGGAATATATGACGATGCGCGAAGATGACATCATCGGCGTGGTTGAAGCGTAAGTAATTACCCAAGCAATTTAAAGGTATTAAGGAGAAGAAAATGGCAGCTAAAGACGTAAAATTCCACGACGCCGCGCGCAGCAAGATGGTGATCGGCGTGAACATTCTGGCCGATGCAGTCAAAGTGACTTTGGGCCCTAAAGGCCGCAATGTCGTGCTGGATCGTTCCTATGGCGCACCAACCATCACCAAGGACGGTGTATCGGTCGCCAAAGAAATCGAACTGAAAGACAAGTTCGAAAACATGGGCGCACAAATGGTCAAGGAAGTTGCTTCCAAGACATCTGATGTAGCGGGTGACGGCACCACCACAGCGACCGTTCTGGCGCAATCTATCGTTCAGGAAGGCATGAAGTTCGTCGCTGCCGGCATGAATCCGATGGACCTGAAACGCGGCATCGACCAGGCGGTCATCGCAGCCGTTGCCGAACTGAAGAAGATTTCCAAGCCATGCACCACCAGCAAGGAAATCGCGCAAGTGGGCAGCATCTCCGCCAACTCCGACACCGTGATCGGCGAGAAGATCGCTGCTGCGATGGAAAAAGTCGGCAAAGAAGGCGTGATCACGATTGAAGACGGCACCGGCCTGGAAGATGAACTGGACATCGTGGAAGGGATGCAGTTCGATCGCGGCTACCTGTCACCTTACTTTATCAACAATCAGGACCGCCAGCTGGCATTGATGGAAAATCCATTCATCCTGCTGCACGACAAAAAAGTCTCCAACATCCGCGACCTGTTGCCGCTGCTGGAACAGGTGGCCAAGGCCGGCCGTCCTTTGCTGATCATCGCTGAAGACGTGGACGGCGAAGCACTGGCCACACTGGTGGTGAACAACATCCGCGGCATCCTGAAGACCGTTGCCGTCAAGGCACCCGGTTTCGGTGATCGTCGCAAAGCCATGCTGGAAGACATCGCCACGTTGACCGGCGGCACCGTGATCGCTGAAGAAGTCGGTCTGTCATTGGAGAAAGCCACCCTGGCTGAACTGGGACAAGCCAAACGCGTCGAAGTGGGCAAGGACAACACCATCATCATCGACGGCGCTGGCAAGCATGATGTGATTATGGGGCGCATCGCCCAGATCAAAAAGCAAGTTGAAGAATCCACCAGCGACTATGACAAAGAAAAACTGAAAGAGCGTGCGGGCAAACTTTCTGGCGGCGTAGCAGTGATCAAGGTCGGTGCTGCGACCGAAGTCGAAATGAAGGAAAAGAAAGCTCGCGTCGAAGACGCGTTGCATGCGACTCGTGCAGCCGTTGAAGAAGGCATCGTTCCCGGCGGCGGCGTGGCATTGTTGCGCGCCAAGGCTGCGGTAGCCAAGCTGAAGGGCGCCAACCATGACCAGGACGCGGGCATCACCATCGTGCTGCGTGCGATGGAGTCCCCATTGCGCGCGATCGTGCAGAATGCCGGCGATGAGCCATCTGTGGTGGTGAACAAGGTGACGGAAGGCAAGGGCAGCTTCGGTTACAACGCGGCTACCAGCGAATACGGCGACATGTTGGCGATGGGCGTGGTTGATCCGACCAAGGTGACGCGCGTCGCATTGCAAAATGCGGCCTCGATCGCCGGCCTGATGCTGACCACTGCATGCATGGTGGCCGAATTGCCTGAAGACAAGCCTGCTGCCGGCGGTATGGGCGGCGGCATGGGCGGTATGGAAGGCATGATGTAATTTGGCCTGATGTAATTTTTTGGTGTTTCGCAGCAAATAACAAACCCCGCTTCGGCGGGGTTTGTTATTTGGCGCTGTACCGGTATAATGCGCGGCTTCCTGAGTTGGCTGATTTGCTTGCTTAACGGGAAAATGGCCTGGTAGCTCAGTCGGTAGAGCAGAGGATTGAAAATCCTTGTGTCGGTGGTTCGATTCCGCCCCGGGCCACCAGATTTCGCATGCGGTAGCATGCAAAATTAACTAGGTAGTTTTTAGTTAATGGATTTCGCATGCGGTAACATGCAAAATTAACTAGGTAGTTTTTAGTTAATGAATTTCGCGTGCAATAGCACGCAAAATTAATCAGGTAGTTCTGGCTAATTTAAAAGGCTTGCAGAGATGCAGGCCTTTTTCTATTTCTACAAATGCAACGGGTTTTTCTGCAACCCCCCATTTGTGATCTTCGCAATTTGATTTGACAGGTTATGTCAGATTACAGAATCTGAAACCGGCCCCTTTGATTCTTTTCGCATCGTCCGCTTCAATCATTCATCAAAACATTCTCCTGTCATTTATCCGTCATTTTCCTGTCATTAAGCCGCTCAATAATGCTGTCGAGCTTCATGACCACTTTCTCATTTGCCAAGCTCGGTTATCAAGACAGCAGCATTCCACAATGCATACCAACACAGGAGATCATCACCATGAAAAAAACCATTGCAGCACTGGGTCTGCTGGGCATCGCACTTGCCGGCCCGGTTTTCGCCAAAGAAGGAAATATCCCCGAAGGTGTCCGTCATCTGGATCACGTCTTCGTGATCATGATGGAGAACCACGGCTACAGCCAAATCATGAATAACCCCAACGCACCCTTCGTCAACGAACTGGCGCACTCGGCCAACCTCGCGACGAATTACTTTGCCATCGGGCACCCCAGCCTGACCAACTACCTCGAAGTGGTGGGCGGCTCCAACTTCGGTGTGCAAAGCGACCATAACGCAGACTGGCATAATGCATCCTGCGCCAACAACCTCGTCACGGGAATCGCCAATACCGACAACCCACCGAGCCCGAACATTTGCCCGATCTCTGGTACCGGCACCGACGCTGCGACACCGGCCATCGATACCAGCAACGAGTCGCAAGGGCTGCCCGGCTTGAACAACATCGACGGCGCCCAGTCTATCCGGGCAGCGTCCGACATCTCCGGAAAAACGATCGCCGATCAGCTACTCGAAGCGCGGCGCACCTGGAAAAGCTACCAGGAAGATCTGCCGATCGATGGCGCAGATCTGGTGAACTACAGCGATGGGGTCTATACCAACAACACGGATTTCAGCAAAATCCTGCCTGCGCAGAATCCGCCGCTGACATCGGCCGGTATCGTCAGCCTTTACGCCGCCAAGCACAACCCGTTCGCTTATTTCCAGAGCGTCCAGGAAGGGCGTGACCCCGGCCTCAGCCTGGCACACACGGTCGGCTTCGACGGCCCCAAGGGTTTGTTTGCCGATCTGGGCACCGGCAACATACCGGCCTTCTCCTTCATCGCGCCGAACCAATGCAACGATCAGCATGGACGCGGCAATGCCGGGCCGTTCTGCAACTATGACCCGGTCTCGAATGGTTCCCAATCCAGCGTGAATCCGGCCCTGATCCAGCGCGGCGATGTAGCCATCCGCAAGCTCGTGACTGCGATCAAGAGCTCGCCGGCCTGGAGCGAAGGCCACAACGCGATCGTCGTGCTTTGGGACGAGAACGACTATAGCGTGGCGCCAAATACCAACCAGGTGGTGCTGATCGTTGACACCAACTACGGCGTAGCTGGCAAGCAAAGTACGACGCCATACAACCACTTCTCACTGCTCAAGTCGCTCGAGTCGGCATTCGAACTGCCATGCCTGAATCACGCCTGTGACGATAACGTGCAAGTGATGTCCGATCTTTTCGGTGCCCACGGGCACGACAGAAGGTAATCGAAACCGGTGGCGCCTGAATGGCTGGCCATGCACCTGTCTACAGGACTGTCGCCAGGGTAAAATCCGGGACAGCACCGGTCGTCAAGTGCGGTAACGAAGAACCGAAGGGGCTGCGAAGGCAGCCCCTTCGTTTTGTCGGTCAGCCATTCAAATCGAACCCTTCCCCTTTGATGTGCGCTCTAACGGTAATTTTTTTGTCAAACGGGATCGTGTGTGACAGTAATCGCCAGAAGGGAGTATTATTTACGCGGGAGATGTTGAGGCGGGATATTCTTTCGACGCCTGCAACATGCATCGTAGATTAATTTTTAGAGGTACCACCAAGTTATCCTTCTGCTTCACGCACTGCTTTGAGATCGGATAAAAACCGGTGTCGTGAAATGAACTTGAACAAGCGATGATACTTTCGGCAAGAGTCAACACATTCGGACAGGACCTGCTTCGCCGTCACGGCGAGCGAGTCCACAAGATTGCCCTCGATGCCGGCTTCACCTGCCCCAACCGGGACGGCACCAAAGGGCGGGGGGGCTGCTCCTTCTGCAACAACGTTTCTTTCAGCCCCGATGCCGATACCCGTCTCGGCCTCGCTGCGCAGATAGCCAAGGCACGCCGGGCCATTGCACGGCGAACCCGTGCCCGTAAATTCATCGCCTATTTCCAGGCCTACACCAACACCTATGCCAAAGTCGAGGCACTGGAAGCACTCTATCTCGAAGCGCTGAAAGAGCCGGACATGGTCGGGCTTTCCGTGGGCACCCGCCCCGACTGCGTTTCATCCGACGTGCTGGACCTGCTCGACCATTTTCGCGATCAGGGGCTGGAAGTATGGCTGGAACTGGGGCTCCAGTCCGCCTTCGACAAAACCCTGGAACGGGTCAACCGCGGCCATACCTTTGCCGAATACCGGACAACCGCATTGGCAGCGCGGCAACGCGGCATTCCCGTATGCACCCACCTGATCGTCGGCCTGCCCGGTGAAACCGAAGAACATTGCCATGCCACGCTGGACATCGTGCTGGAAACCGGTGTGGACGGACTCAAGCTGCATCCTTTGCACATCGTGAAGCACACGCTGCTGGCTCATCAATGGCGCAAGGGCGAATATGCTCCGCTATCCCGTGAGGGATACATCGACATGGCAGCCAACCTGATCGAGCGCACCCCGGCAAACATCGTCTACCACCGGGTAACGGCGACCGCATCGCGGGACGTTTTGCTGGCGCCCGCCTGGTGTGCGGAAAAATGGAACGTGCTGAACGGCATCGAAATCAAACTGCGGCAACGCGGCACCCGCCAGGGCAGCCGCGCCGGGACTCCCTTTGTGACCGAGGAATTAAGACATGTCGCTTGAACTGGTTTGTCCGGCAGGCAGTCTGCTTGCCCTGAAGGCGGCCGTGAATAATGGTGCGGATTGCGTTTACATCGGCTTTCGCGGCAATACCAACGCCCGTGCCTTCGCCGGCCTGAACTTCGACCTGCCGGCCACCGGTGAGGCGGTGCGTTACGCGCACGCACGCGGCAAAAAAGTCTTTCTGGCACTGAATACCTTTCCGCAGGCTGCCAACTGGCAGCGCTGGCAGGAGGCGGTGGACAATGCGGCAGAAGCGGGAGTGGATGCCGTCATCCTCGCGGATGCAGGGTTGATGCGCTATGCCTCGCGGACTTATCCTGATCTGCGCTTGCATCTCTCGGTGCAGGGTTCGGCCACCAATTACGAGGCGATCAATTTCTACCATGAGCATTTTGGTATCCGGCGGGCGGTATTGCCCCGGGTGCTGTCGTTGCCCCAGGTGGAGCAGCTGGTGCAGCACACCCCGGTGGAAATCGAACTGTTCGGCTTCGGCGGCCTGTGCGTGATGGTGGAAGGGCGTTGCGTGCTGTCCTCCTACATCACCGGCGAATCACCCAATACCGCCGGAGTGTGTTCCCCGGCCAAGGCGGTGCGCTGGCAGCAAACCCCGCAAGGGCTGGAGTCGCGGTTGAACGGCGTGTTGCTGGATCGCTACGGCGACGGCGAAAACGCCGGCTACCCCACATTGTGCAAAGGGCGCTTCGATGTCAACGGGGAAACTTATTACGCGATCGAAGAGCCGGTCAGTCTCAACACGCTGGAACTGATCCCGGAGATGATGCGTATCGGAATATCCGCCGTCAAGATCGAGGGCCGCCAGCGCAGCCCGGTCTATGTCGAGCAGGTAACCAGGGTATGGCGCTCGGCCATCGACACCGCGATGCGAAATGCCGAAAGCTATGCCGTCGAGCCTGCATGGATGAACCAGCTGAACAAACTTGCCGAGGGTCAGCATCACACCCTCGGTGCCTATCACCGTCCCTGGAAGTGAACGTGAAACTTGCTCTTGGCCCGATCCTCTACTATTGGCAACGCGACGCGCTGTTCGAATTTTACGAGCGTATCGAGGCAGCGCCGGTGGATATCGTCTATCTCGGCGAGACGGTGTGCTCCAAACGCCACACCTTTCGTCTGGAGGACTGGCTGGAGGTGGCAAAAAATCTAGCCGCTTCCGGCAAGCAGGTGGTGCTGTCCACCCAGGCGTTGATCGAATCCGAATCCGACCTCAAAACCCTGCGCCGCCTGACGGAAAACGGCAGCTTCGCGGTGGAGGCCAACGATATGGCGGCGGTGCGGTTATTGTCGGGAAAGGAATTTGTCGCCGGCCCGCATATCAACACCTACAATCCCCAGACGCTGGCTCTGCTGGCGGAGTTGGGTGCGAAGCGCTGGGTGATACCGGTGGAAATGTCCCGCCAGATGTTGACCGACATGCTGGCCGGTAAACCGCAAGGCATGGAAACCGAAGTATTCGCCTATGGTCGTCTTCCGCTGGCATTCTCCGCCCGCTGCTTTACTGCACGCCATTACAACCTGCCCAAGGACGACTGCCAGTTCCGCTGCCTCGACCACTCCTGCGGATTGACTCTGAAGACCCGCGAGGGGCAGCCGTTTCTGGCGTTGAACGGCATCCAGACACAATCATCCAAAGTCTATAATCTGGTGGCGGAACTGGAAGGCATGCAACAACTGGGTGTGAACGTGGTGCGTGTCAGCCCGCAACCGTTCCATACCGAAAAGATTCTTGCGCTGTTCCGCCAGAGACTGGACGGCAGTCTGTCCGGTCCCGAGGCCGGACAGCAGATGGCGCGGTTGATGCCGGACGAACCATGCGATGGCTACTGGCATGCCCGGCCCGGCATCGAGCAGGTGGCCATCGCCAGCCAAGCGGGTTTTGACCGGCCACTATCCACCACGATGTAAGGGAATAATATGGAACAGCCTGCTTTCACCTTTCCAAAACCCATCGGCACACTGGTTTCCCTGCTGCCAACCTTTCCGCCTTCCTTTGCTTTTACCAAAGTGCTCAATCTGGCGCTGGACAGGATCATCCTCAAGGAATACCTGGAACCGTTGCACGGCAAGCAGATTGCAATCCGCGTCAAAGATATCGGGCTGAATTTGTACTTCACGATCGATGCCGACAAATTTACGCCGACCCGTTTTGGCAAAGTGCCGGATCTGGCTATCAGCGCCACCGCGCAGGATTTCTTTCTGCTGGCTACCCGCAAGGAAGATCCGGACACGCTCTTTTTCAGCCGCCGTCTGATGGTGGAGGGGGACACGGAACTGGGACTGGTGGCAAAAAACACCCTGGATGCAATCGAGTTGCCGAAACTCGATGCTGCCTTGTTGTCGCCGCGCAACGTGATGGCCCGAATCAAGTCGCGTATATTTCAGGGCTGATTCAGAACTTTTAAGCAAAAGGGGCACGGGCCGGTAAATTTTAGAAGCATAAAATCAATCCGGACATGGCCGCTTTAATTGAGATAGCAGCCATTCATCATGGCCGTACCAATAGTCGTCGCGGCAACATAAAAACACAACAAGGAATGATGGGCAGAACATGCTGCACCTCTCGATACTGTGTGCTTTTGCATTTTGTGCCGGCATGATCGATGCAGTAGTCGGTGGCGGTGGCCTGATCCAGATCCCGGCACTGATCAATGTGCTGCCCGGTGCGCAGGATGCGACATTGTTTGGTACTAACAAGTTCGCTTCGGTATGGGGTACATCCGTAGCGGCTCGTTCCTATGTCGGGAGAGTAAATATCCCCTGGAATCTCGTGCTGCCTGCTGCGATGAGTTCCTTCGCAATGGCCTTTCTGGGCGCAGCCACCGTGTCATTTATCCCGCAAGGATTGCTGCGTCCTTTAGTGCTGTGGCTGGTTGTGGTCATGGCCATCTACATCTTCAGGAAAAAGGATTTCGGTGCGATACAACGTCCTCTCGAGATTGGAACACGCGAGCGCGTACTGTCAGTGCTGATAGGAGGAGGTATCGGATTTTACGATGGCCTGTTCGGACCGGGTACCGGAAGTTTTCTTATTTTCCTCTTCATTCGCTACTTTGCTTTCGACTTTCTGCAGGCCTCCGCATCGGCAAAATTTGTGAACATTGCCACAAATATTGCGGCGCTGATCTATTTTGTTCCATCCGGCAAAGTGCTCTACGGTATCGCAATCCCCATGGCTATTTTTAATATGCTTGGCGCCTATACCGGGGCCTGGGTTGCAATGAAACGCGGCACAAGTTTCATCCGCGGTTTATTTTTATTCCTGCTGGTCATTCTGATTTTCAAACTTGCCTACGATATGGTGAGACCTGCTTAAAGGAGTTGTCTGGCCAGTAGCCAGCTGTCGGTATGCGTGCAGGCTTGAGTTATTTAAGCAAAGCGGCCTGCACAGCTTGGTATGATTTTTCATAGGAGACTATGGGATGTCAAAAAGAATATGGGAACCCAAAGGGGCAAGGGCCGATATATTTTAGCTGCAGAAAAAACTCGAAAGAGTCCCCCTTTAACTCAAGCCACTAGTAAAAGAGTTGCAATCCCCCCATTTACATTGAAAGTTGCAAGCCGCTGAGCGGTCTCCACTTGAATGAAAATTCTGACCATTCCCTTTCGGGCAGTTCGCATTTTATCCCTCCACAGATTTTTCAATGCCGCAAAGCAGCACTTCGTCAAGTTCCGCAAACGACACGTTGCGGTCATTCAAGATTCCAGAAAGCGGTCGCTCAACAGCTTAAAGTCATATATGGTGTCACCCTTGATTGCGCTGACGGCTGCCATCGCGATGTTTCGCTTCAAACGCAACGTCATTGAGGTCATTTGCGGCCTGCGCCGTGATCGGCCTCATTCTAAAAACCATTCTGTGAGGTTAGACCATGAAATGGATTACGCGTGAACACCCAAAAATTGACCGCATCGCCTGCCCTTGGCTGGTGGCGAGGTTCGTGGACGAGTCTCCTGAATTTCTCTACGTTCCGGCCGAGGAGGTGATGCGAATTGCTGCCGAAACCGGCGCCATTCCCTATGATGTGCCCGGGGTCGAACTTGGCCACCATGGCGACCGCTGTAGTTTCGATGCCTTCATCGCGAAATATGCGATCAAGGATGCAGCCCTCGACAAACTCGCCCTGATCGTGCGCGCTGCCGACTGCGGACAGCCTGCGTTGGCGAAGGAGGCCGCCGGGCTGCTGGCGATCTCGAAGGGGTTATCGCTCAACTTTACCGATGACCACGAGATGTTGAGGCACGGCATGACCATCTATGACGCACTCTATGCCTGGTGTTCCGACACGCCGTTGAAAAAGGCTGGCCGCTTCATGGGCCTGAAGTGATCCGGCACTTGCTCCTGCCGGACGGGGTCGATGAGCTTGCCCTGCCACTTCTGGTGGGACGGGCGTTGCGTGCCTTTGCCGATGGCTATGTCGCGGTGCTCTTGCCCGCTTATTTGCTGGCATTGGGATTCGGCACACTGGATGTCGGGATTCTCAGCACGGCTACGCTACTGGGGTCTGCACTCGCCACCCTGGCTATCGGTGCCTGGGGCTATCGGTTTCACCATCGGCACCTGCTGCTGGGGGCAGCCTTGTTGATGATGGCCACCGGTTTTGCTTTTGCCATGCAGACGGCGTTCTGGCCGCTCCTCCTGATTGCTTTCGTCGGCACACTGAATCCCAGTTCGGGTGATGTCAGTGTTTTCCTGCCACTGGAACATGCCCGACTGGCCGAGGCTGGACAGGGCAACGCCCGCACGGCCTTGTTCGCCCGCTACTCGCTCCTCGGCGCGCTATTTGCCGCCTTGGGAGCCTTGGCGGCAGGGATACCGGATTGGCTTGCCGCCCAGAGCGGAATATCGCATTTGTCTTCTTTCCGGGGCATGTTTGTTCTCTATGGCTTCATCGGTGGCGTGGTGTGGCTGCTCTATCGTCGCCTGCCCCAACCGTCCGCTGAAGCGAAGGCTCCGCCGCCAACGCCACTCGGGCCCTCACGGCGCATCGTCATAAAGCTCGCAGCCCTGTTTTCGGTGGATGCCTTTGCCGGTGGTCTGGTCATCAACTCGCTGATGGCCCTCTGGCTGTTCCAGCGTTTCGATGTTTCACTTGCCGCTGCGGGGATTTTCTTTTTCTGGGCGGGCATCCTGACGGCGGTTTCACTGCTGGCCGCGCCTTGGGTCGCCCAGCGCATTGGTTTGCTCAATACCATGGTGTTCACCCACATTCCGGCCAATGTCTGTTTGATCCTGGCCGCTATGGCACCCAGTATCGAACTGGCCGTCGGATTGCTGTTCGTGCGTGCGCTGCTTTCACAGATGGATGTCCCGACCCGGAGCGCCTTCGTCATGACTGTCGTCACACCTGTCGAGCGAGCGGCTGCCACCAGCTTCACATCCGTACCGCGCAGCCTTGCTTCGGCGATCAGCCCAACGCTCAGTGGCGCCATGTTTGCCGCCGGCTGGCTGGCGGCACCCTTGGTGGCCTGCGGGATTATGAAGATTGCCTATGATTTGGCGCTTTGGCGCACTTTCCGGCAACATCAAGGAAAAGTTTGAGCGAGTGACCGGTTGTGGCACGCAGCCGAACTTCATGTTGCCATTCTGGCTTGACGATAGCGGAACCTCGCGAAGGGCAACTTTATCCATATTTATTTCGCTGAGCTCCGCATCAGGACAGAAAAAGCTGGATACGAATTCGTAAGCAGGATCCATTCATAAAACAAATCATATCAAGCCGCCAAAGAGATTTTCAACTGATCTTACCAGCGGCTAGCCTTTAACTCTGCCCTTTAATTCTTTAATGACTCCGTTATCATAGCCTGCGAGCATAATAAATTCCGGCAAGCATACTATGACAACAAAGCAGATCATCTACGTACCGGGAAAGAACCCAAAGCCTGAGGCAGCGCTGCATCGCGAATTGCTCTGGCGTACCCTTGTGGAAGGAGTGCGCCGCGCCGATAGTGCTGTGGCCGATACAATACTGGCGAGCTACCCGCAGTTCCATCTGGTCAGCTGGAACTACCTTGATTATCACGTGTATAAAGACATCACCAAGGATATTCCGTGGATCGACGCCCTGATCAACAAACATGGCCCCACAGAGCAGGATATTCGGGATGCCCATTCCTGGAACATATGGCTGAGCCGCTTGCTGTTGACACTGGCAGATCACATTCCATTGCTGATACGAATGCTACCCGAAGAGGTGCGAAGCACCGCCCACGAGATCGACCGCTATTTTAATAATACCGATGATGTCGCCCGCAAGATTCGTGATCTGTTAAAGCAGACGCTGCGCCCCATGCTCGAGCAACAGGATAATGTGCTGCTGATCGGGCACAGTCTCGGTTCTGTCATTGCATACGATACATTGTGGGAGCTTTCACGCCAGGAAGGGATAACAGGGAAAGTAGACTTTTTGACTCTCGGCAGCCCCATGGGCTTGCATTACGTGCAACGGCGCCTGCTGGGCATCAATGGCCAAGGCGAAAAAAAATATCCTGACCTGATCCGCCACTGGATGAATTTGTCAGCCGAGGGCGATGTTACTGCGCTGAATCAAAATTTCAGCGAGAGTTTCCACCCGATGCTGGAACTGGGTTTAGTCGAGTCTATCGAAGATCATTGCCATGGAATCTACAACTTCTTCCGCAGCGATGCAGGCCTGAATTGCCATCGCTCATATGGCTACATGGTGAGTCCCGCGGTGGGGAGCATCATTGCAGACTGGTGGAAACATTGATGCTGTGCGGATGAAACGGAGAAATCGGGAGCGCGCTTCCTCGATGATCTTTGATCTCCAGGGCATAAAACTGGTATTCGCCACAGAGGCTCATGATGGAATAGATTTAATCTCCAAAGGGCTTCGTGAGCGGTTCATCATCAATAAAGAAAGATTTGTCGCCAAAGTCAGCGAGAAAAAAAGCCAGTTCATAACATTTCGTTAAGAGAGGAGTAACATGCCCGGATGAAAGCCAAACCTGCCATTCCGCCGGCATCGCCTCCGGACCCTCGTGACACATCAGCCGAATCCGAACATAACCAGATCAGCCAAAATATCGAGGCCGTTCTGGAGTTCTACATGCGTGAAAATCAAAAGATCAGCCGCTCGCAACGTATCCTGGAACGCATCAGCCGTTATGTCGGACAGCCGGTTTTTCTTGGTATCATTCTGCTCTTTGTTGCGGTCTGGATGCTCGCCGACACCCTATTGCGCCAGTATGGCATGGCCGAATTCGACCCGGCGCCGTATTTCTGGCTTCAAGGGATTGTCGGTCTGGGCGCGTTGTTGACCACGACCGTGGTTCTGTCCAAACAGAACCGGCTCGCCAAGCTCGCGGAACAGCGTGAGCATCTGGACCTGAAAGTGACGCTATTAACCGAGCAGAAGGTCGCCAAGCTTATCGACCTGATGGAAGAGTTGAGGCGTGATTTGCCCAATGTCAAAAACCGCCATGATCCCGAGGCGGCAGTACTACAGCAGTCTATGAATCCGGATATGATCCTTGCCGCACTGGATGAACGCAGCGAGCCGGAAGAACAATTGGAGCCCGCCGGAGAAGCCACAGAGGTCGCAGGCGGCAAAGAATAAAACCGCATCGTTGTGCTGGAACTCAGGCACCAGATGCAATCAAAGGGGCTAGCTCAACCTGGTCCCATTAATTCTTGCTGAATAAGGAGGTGTGATGTTGAAAGGTGTGATTTCGGGAGTCGCATTAACGCTGGCCGTTGCCCTGATCGGCGCTTACTCTCTGGTGCAAAGCGGCCTGATTCCAGCTAATGCTGATGCAAAACCCGGTCGGCTGGAAACCTGGATGGCCCGTACTTCGCTGGATGCGACACTGCAACGCGACGCCCCAAAGGAGCAAAATCCGGTGGAACTGTCCGAGCAGAATCTGCTTGATGGAGTTCATCTTTACGCGCAGAACTGCGCGGTTTGCCATGGTTCCGCGAAGGGGACTGCTTCGCCCTCACCGATAGCGAAAGGTCTTTATCAAAAGCCACCGCAATTGGCGACCGATGGGGTTGAGGACGATCCGGAAGGTGTTTCGTTCTGGAAGATCAAGCACGGTATCCGTTTGACGAGCATGCCTTCGTTCGGGTACTCCCTCAGCGACCGTCAGATCTGGACGCTTGCGCTTTTCCTGAAGCACATGGACAAGCTGCCGCCCGTTGTACAGCAGGCTTGGCAACAAATTCAGAATTGGCCGGTAACGCCCGTGGACCAGTCGGGCCGGAAATAGTCTTTTGACTGTTTAATACTCTCACATAGGCCTGGTGTTTCAGCGGCGCAGCTTTTGGATTTTATCAGACAACTTTACGAGTACGTCTTGTTGTAATTCAAAATATTACAACGACTTGGCAATCTGATTGTGATCCCGGCTGCCGTGGGTTCGAACCCATCAGTCACCCAATTATTGCCCCATGTTACGAGCATGACGAGCACCTCTATTGCCATGGATGCCTTTGCAAGTCGCCAGTACGCCGACGTGACGGAATAGACGGCGCCGGGCGGGATATGGGCGCCGCTTTGTAAGCATGCGGAAATTGGCGACCAGCATCATAGCGTGGACGATAATGATCTCCGTAAACCGGCCCCACACGGTAGTCAGGCCCCCATCCACCGTAGTAGGAGCCGTAGGGCTCGTAGTAACCCAACCCGATACCGACTGTCGCGCCGTTGTCGTATCCGTATCCGTCACCAGGTACAACACAGCCGGACGACAGGACCGTGAACAAACCGAGCACTAAAGCGATCGCTGACCAGCGTACGAGTAAGGTATTCATTTGGTCACCTCTTTGTTCTCGGTGTCCGACCATTCAAGCAGGCCGAAAGGTGCCCCCGTCGGATCGGCGACAACTGCGACCTTGCCACCATGGCGATCAACTCGCGGCTCGACCAGCACGCGGCCACCGAGCGCCACGACCTTCTCCGCCATCATGACCGTGTCTTTGACGTGTACAAAATTGAGCCAGTGGGAATGGGCGTTGGGCCTGTTCGCAGGCAGCGAATTCACGCTTGCGCGAGCATAGTTGTCGGATGCGAGCATGAAATGTTGTGCGCCTTCGTCAGCAGGCAATTCGTAGACTTCGTAGTCGAATAGCGCCTGGTAAAAAGCGGCATCGTTGTCGGGATCAGTCGTGATCAACGAGCTCCAAATCCATTCCCCGGGTGCCGCCAGGACGTCGGGCGGGTCGCCACTACTTGAATCGAGAACCGCAAAAACGGCCCCTTGCGGATCCGCGAAGACTGCCTCCCGTCCACGGTTTGGGAAACTATGCGGTTCAAACAACACCTTCGCGCCATGTTGTAACGCAATCGTTTTTGCCGCGTCGACATCTTTCACGGCGATGAAGTTCAGCCACGCCGGCTGCCGATGTTTGTCCGACGGTAAATCCTTGTGCATCAGTCCCGCGACAGGACGACCGTCGAGAGATGCCTCGGCGTACTCAATCCCACCGGCCTGGATATCGCGAAATGTCCAGCCAAACAATCCCGCATAGAATTGCTTTGCGGCGGCGAGATCCGGCGTCACCAGTTCAACAAAGATCACCTTGCCGACGTGATGCTCTTGGCTGGCTGGCTCGATAATCGCGGGCAGCTGGAGCGGATAGGCCATCACAGGCACCGCACCCCCAACGCCGAAAAGCGCGGCGAGCAATGCTTGCTTAAGAAAATGCCGGGCTCGATCGGGCTGCACCCTGCGCGGCCAGATCATATTTGGTGCGATAGAGTCAAACAGGTTTGAGCTGCATTGCGGATGCATGGTGATCTCCACGTAGTTGTCCTTGTAAAAAGAACGATACGCATATTCTGTTCGCCCGACTGTGCGCTAACGCACCCAAGGAGATTCTGAATAACCCGCATTTGGCTGCATGGCCGAAATATTTGAGAATCAGAAAAATAATTCGAAGCTGAACTTTTTAAGTTTCTCCTTTAATTACTTCTTTGCCACTCTGCCGGTTTTACCCTCCCTGTGCTCCAGTCCCAAAGTGGCGAGCGTTCTTTCACGCACGGCATGCAGCAAGGCCTCGTTCTCGTCCAGCGATTCGCCGTAGGAGGGAATCATCAGTTTTAATTTATGCTGCCAATCGGCACTCTTTACCCGCGACTTGAAGCATCGCTCGATCACTTCGATCATCGCCTGCACCGAAGTCGACGCACCCGGAGATGCGCCTAACAGTGCTGCGAGTGTGCCGTCTTTGGCGGTAACGATCTCGGTGCCGAATTCCAGCCTGCCGCCATTGATGTCGCACCCTTTGATGATCTGCACGCGCAGCCCGGCCGAAGCCAGTTCCCAATCAGCCTGTTTTGCCCCCGCGTAAAACTCCTGCAAACTTGCCACGCGGTCCTTGTGGGACCTGAATGCCTCGGTGATGAGATAACGGGTCAATTCAAGGTTGTCCCGTGCCACCGCGAGCATGGGCTTGAGGTTATTCGATTTGATCGAGGAAAACAGATCCAGCACCGAGCCTTCTTTCAGGAATTTGGTGGTAATGCTGGCGAATGGCCCGAACAGCAAAGCCGGTTGTCCATCGATGATACGCATGTCCAGATGCGGCACCGACATCGGAGGCGCACCTGTCGGCGCTTTGCCGTAAACTTTGCTGGTATGACGCTTCACAACATCCGGATTTTTGCAGATCAACCATTGCCCGCTCACAGGGAATCCGCCATAACCCCGGCCTTCGGGGATACCAGATTTCTGCAGCAACGGCAGCGCACCCCCGCCTGCGCCGAGAAATACGAAACCTGCATCAATGGTCTTGCTGTGGTTGGTATGATTATCCCTGACCCGCACATGCCATCGGCCATCCGGGTATTGTTTCAAGCCGGTAATGGTGTGGCCAAGCTTGAGATCAAAGGTGGAATGTTTGGTCATCGCCTTGACCAGCTTGCGCGTCAAAACCCCGAAATCAACGTCTGTACCGTGCTTGACCTGTGTGGCTGCGACAGCTTGTCCGGGGTCGCGATGCTCCATCACCAGCGGCATCCATTTGCGCAATACCGCGTGATCTTCGCTGTACTCCATCTCCTCGAACAAATGATGGGTGCGCAAAGCCTCATACCGTTTACGCAGAAAAGCCACATTTTGCTCACCCCAGACAAAACTCTGGTGAAAGATCGGATTGATGAATTTTTCGGATGCTGGCAAAACTCCATTTTCAACCAGATAGGACCAGAATTGCAGCGACACTTCATACGCCGTGTTAATGGCCAGCGCACGGTCGATCTCGACACTCCCGTCCGGTTGTTGCGGGGTGTAATTCAGCTCGCAATATCCGGCATGGCCCGTTCCGGCATTATTCAGTTCGTGAGAACTTTCGTGAGCCACCTTGCTCAAGCGCTCGACCATCATGATCTTCAATGAAGGGTCCAATTGCGCCAACAACTTGCCCAGTGTGGCACTCATCACACCCGCACCCACCAGCAATACATCCACCTTTTTAAGCGACATGACCGACCATTCCTTGATTAAGTCCGTAAATAGCTACCGATATTTATGTATACCAGAAAGCAGTCACTTTGAATAAATTCTATTTTTTGTAACGAAGGGGGTCACGCCGGACTTGTGCGCCGCCAGCGGCACTTGGCCCTTGAGATCGTCGTTGCGCGATGACCGGGTATTCCGCCACCGCAGGATGGGTGGCGATCACTTGATGGAAGCAGAAATGTAATTCGAACCCGACCCTTTAATTTACAGTCCGGTACGGCTATGGCTGCCTCTTCATGGAAAGAGTTAACTTGAATGTGGCTACCGGATCGTCGCTCTGATCCGGGACAGTCGCAATGACATCAACCATCATTTCGACTCTCTCATCTGATGCCGCTGCCTGGGCGACAATATTCGAGATTTCACGTCCCTGACTGCAGCAAAAATCCACGTCGCCTTCGGCTCGCCGATGAAACTCCGCGTGGAAGTTCCTGAAGATCAGGGTAACGTGTTCGGTCTGTTGTTTTATCAGATGCATGGCCAGCGTCCCGACAGCACAGTCCGCGCCAACGCTGAGCGCACCAAAGTACATCGATCCGATATGGTTCCTGGTTCTTCGCCGCAAAGGAATTCTGACCACCACCCGTTCGTTCGAAATCTCCATGACTGAGGGTTTGACGTAAAGCATCATCGGAATCCTGGCGAACCCGAACAGGCGCAACGCTAACGTAGCCAGTGCCTTCTCGGAGATCAGCTTTCGTGCCCAGTATTTGATGGCAACCCTAACGAAACTGTGGAAAAAATATTTCTACGGCCACATCGTGCAGTGAATCAAATGGAATATCAAGTTATTGGTCTGCAAATGGCACATTGCAGACGGTCGATCTTCCCTGAAGCAGCCGATCATCAACCGCCACAACATCAACAGCGATCAGCCCTGCTTCAATAACGCCTCAAACTGTTCTATTGGTACCGGTTTGCTGAACAGATATCCCTGGTAGTGAATGCAGCCGTTGTTTATAAGGAATTGCCGTTGCTCTTCCGTCTCCACTCCTTCGGCAATGACTTCCAGGCCCAGGCTTCGTGCAATGGCAATGATGGTGACCACAATCGCTTTATCGCTGGCATCGGTGGCTATATCACGCACGAACGACTGGTCGATCTTGAGCTGATCGAGCGGCAACCGTTTGAGGTATTGCAGGGATGAATAACCGGTGCCGAAGTCGTCCAATGAGAACTGGACACCAATTGCGTTCAATGCATTCATGGTTGCAATGGTGTCTTCGATGTTCTCCAGCAACATGCCTTCGGTCAGCTCCAGCTTGAGCAGCTTGGGGTTGATGGCATGGTGTTGCACCGCGGTTTTCACTTGATACACAAAATCAGCCTGGCGGAATTGCTTGGCGCTCACATTGACCGCCAACACGAGATCCCGTGTTAGCGAATCTTTCTGCCACGCATTGACCTGGGCGCAGGCCGTTTCGAGCACCCACTTCCCGATGGACAGTATCAATTCAGTTTCCTCCGCCAGTGGTATGAACTGAGCGGGCGATACCAGACCATATTCAGGGTGTATCCAGCGGATCAATGCCTCGGCGCCGATTGGATGGTGCGAACTGTTCACCTGGATCTGGTAATACAACTGGAATTGCCGGCTCTCAAGTGCCCTGCGCAATTCGTTCCCCAACAAGACACGGGCAGAGATAATTTCCTGCATTTTCGGGTAGAAGAAACGCAGGGTGTTGCGGCCGGCTTTCTTGGCCTGGTACATGGCGATGTCGGCTTGTTTCATCAGCTCATCTGACGACTGTTGCTTGTCGTTAAACAGGGTGGCACCTATGCTGGCTGTGCAATGATAAATATGTGTGGAAAGCTGGTAGGGTTGGTCGAGGGCAGCAAGAATTTTATTACCGATTGCTTCAGTTCGTGCAGCTGCCTCAAGGTCTTGTTCGCTCAGGTCTTCGAGCATCACCACGAATTCATCGCCACCCAGGCGTGCAACGGTGTCGGTTTTTCGGACACAGGCAACCAGCCGTTTGGCAACCTGTTGCAGCAGCAAGTCCCCGATGTGATGACCGAGGGTGTCATTGAGAGATTTGAAATTGTCCAGGTCAATGAACAACAGCGCACCTTCCCGACCGTTACGGGCATTTGAAGCCCACGCCTGCTTAAGCCGATCCAGCAGAAGCCGCCGGTTGGGCAGTTGAGTGAGGGGATCGTAGAACGCCAGATTCTTGATTTCCTCCTCGGCTGCCTTGTTCTTGTTGTCGCTCTTGCGAAGAGCAACCTCTGCCCTTTTCTGCAGCAATATGAAACCTATTATCAGCAAGCTGAATATCGTTGCTGTAAAGCTGTATTGCCAAATATGCCAGCGCCACTCGGCGAGATAATCATCCCCGGAGATACCGGCAAACACAATAAATGGAAGATTCCCTACCTTGCGAAAGGCGAACAGACGCTCGATGCCATCCAATGCCGATTTGGCGTTGTAGACACCATGTGTTATTCCTTTCTCCAAATATATTTGGGCTTGAAGATTGATTATTTTGCCCGTATCTTTTTCACTCGGCGGATAGCGGGCAGCAAGGCGAAGATCATTGTTGTATAGCGCCACCAGGCCATGGGCGCCAAGATTAAGGGTATGGTAGAACTGCTGGAAGTACTCCAGGTTCAAGATAACGAGGACGATGCCCGCGAAGCTGCCATCTTCAAAATTCAGCCGCCGACTCAGAATAATCGTCCATTTTCCGGTGGTGCGCGAGATGAGCGGAGGGGAAATCACAGGCTCTGGTGTTGCGGCTGTTGCGGCCATTTGCCGTTTAAAATAGTCGCGGTCGGAGATATTGATGCCCGGAATCGGGTCGAGCGAACTGTAAATGAAATTCCCTCTGGCATCGGCCACATGGATAACAGCCACTTCCGGCACGCTATCAACCTGGGATTTCAACAATGCACCAAGATATTGCTTGCGTGAGCTGCCTGCTCCGTGAGCAAGCTTCATATCCTCCGGGCGCACGTTCCTTTCCACCTCTCGCAACAGCAAGTCGGTCAGGTTGAAAATCGATAACGCGTGCTCTTCCAGTACCTGGGTGATATTTTCCGCAGCAACTCGGGCTTGTTGGCTATCGCTCTGATAATCGCTGGCGAGACTAAACACCAAAATGGCAATAATGCCCGCCATCCCTGCGATGCCGGAAAGCATCGCCCAGCTTGGAAAGCGACTGTATGTGCTGAATGCTTTCTGTAGGTAGTTTTTCATCAGTGGCTGTGCTTGGGGTGCGCGATTATCTCACCACAAGAAAACAATGAACACAGGCGATGTTCTTTGCAGCCCTTATCAAAAAAACAATAACACCTTCCGGCACATTGCAGGTTTTAGGTATTTCCCGCCGATTCCGCAGCACATTCCGGTATTCGGAGCTGATGGTTAAACACGTATCAGTATGCTTGTTATATCAGAACTTTTCGCGCTATCAACGATCTCCATGTCCGCCGCCACGGTCACCGCCACGATCTCCGTGTTCGCCGCCACGATGACCGTCAGGGCCCCACCATTCACCCGGGAAAATACAGCCTGATAGCAGGGTCGTCAGTATTAAAAGCATTGCTACCGAAAACTTAAAAGACCTTTTCATTGTGAAGCTCCTTTCGGTTCGAGTTGCCAATCGTTCGGAACACTGTTCAGCAATGCCAAGTTAAGCGTTCTCGCAATACGCCTCTGTGCGATGCCGCACAAAGGCGCATTTATTTTCTCGAACGAATATTTGCGTCCTGAATTTGTCGATTTGACCAGCTCCGCAATAGACGGTACCAGGGAGAGGTGCCAGGGAGAACTGAATAATGTCTGCTGTTAAGAAGTTGTAAGGCGGGTTACATTTATATCCAGCCAATCTTCAAATAGTCAGACCGTTTAGCATATTGACCACGGGACTGGAAAGGCGCATTCTGCAACAAGTATTTTGCGATTCTCAATTGTAAAAACCGGTAGGTCTGTTGAATCACTGTCAGGCAGCAATCACTATCTAAAGGAGAACATCATGGGGATATTGAAAAAAATCGAGACAGGCGTAAAAAATGCCGGCCGTAATATAGGTAAGGCCGCCAAAAATGTGGCCTCAGCTGAGAAGAATCTAGAAAAGAACGCCAAACAAATGGTCTCGACTGCGAAGAAAAAAGTAGGGGTGGCCGCCAAAAGTGTGGCCTCGTCTGAGAAGAATGCAGAAAAGACCGCCAAAACAATGGCCTCGACTGCGAAGAAAAAAATAGGGATGGCCGCCAAAAGTGTGGCCTCAGCTGAGAAGAATCTAGAAAAGAACGCAAAACAAATGGTCTCGACTGCGAAGAAAAAAGTAGGGGTGGCCGCCAAAAGTGTGGCCTCGACTGAGAAGAATGTAGAAAAGAACGCCAAACAAATGGTCTCGACTGCGAAGAAAAAAGTAGGGACGGCTGCCAAAAGTGTGGCTTCGACTGAGAAGAATTTAGAAAAATCCGCCAAGAAAATGGCCTCGACTGCGAAGAAAAAAGTAGGGACGGCTGCCAAAAGTGTCGCCTCGACTGCGAAGAATGTAAAAAAGACCGCCCAAAACATGGCATCGACTGCGAAGAAAAAGATAGCGTCAGCGATGTAGGCAGCCTGGCGGGCCATCGACTTTTGCTGTTGAGTTCACAGTCTTGCATTTTTGTCTTTGGGCTGCGGTTTGCGAAGTTCTCCTATGGGTCGGCAGCGGAATTTCGCGTTTCCCAATAGCATTCGTTGATCTCGATGGCGTAATGACTGGCAGCCAAGTGAGCTGCCCCGGGTTTCCGGATAGCATCGGGTGCAGCAAGAAACCACAGTTTGAGCCCGTATTATTCATTTCATCTTATCCAGCTATAGGAGTTCAACATGGCAAACAGTTCAACAGCTACAACGAACATTATTGGTATCGCCCTGGTAGTTATAGGCCTTGGTCTGGCATTTTGGGGGTATCGATTGTCTGGTTCTGTTGGTTCACAAATAACTCAAGCTGTTACAGGTTCAGATACGGACAAGGTAATGACTTTCTACATTAGCGCTGCTGTCTGTTTTGTTGTTGGCCTATACCTTTTTATCAAAAGATAAAACTGGCACAAATATATTTTTATCAATTGGCGCACTGACTGGCTTGCTGGCAACATAATGAAAGGAAGTCGTAGGTCGGGCTCTGCCCGACATTGTTTAGTTGCGGCGGGTCGGCTCTGCATAGCCATGCGGGTGCCCGGCCAAAAGTTTTTCGGACACAGACAAATTCATTCCCAGATGCCACCCTCAATAACCCAGCGCTAGCCCGCTATTGCCGCGCATCCACCGCCTGCTGCACGTCCATGCCGTAGTCGATCACGTTGAGTATCGTGAGCAGCACCGTGGTGGTGATGCGGCTGCCGCCCTGCGCTTGCGAGGCGGCCTGCGTGTTGAGCTGTCAGATTGCGAGTGCTGCGGGGAGCAGGAATTTGGCGAGCAGATCGAGTTTCATGATGTAGGCTCCATTTTGCAATAAACCTGCTTCTGCCAGCATCGTTTCTTTATACTGCTACCATGAACGAGGAAGAAAAAAAGCCGGCACCCACCGTTGAGCGTCCGCCCAAGCCCGTTTGGCGTCAGTTGTTCAAGACGACCGAAGGGCGCATCTTGTTGCTTGGCATTGCTATCGCAATCGCCGGTCTCATCGTCATGGGGCTGGTCGCTTTTTGGTCGCCGCAAACCTCGCGCATGATCGGCGCCATGATCGTCACCGACATAATCCTGGGCATGATCGTGGCCGAATCCGTAGGCTATGCCAACGGATTCGGCCACGCCCTCGTGGTGCCGGTAGTCATGTGGGTGGAGACCGTGTTGGTGTTGTTGTTTTATCCCGTGTTTGTTTTTAGCTTACTCAAGTTGGTGGAGTTTCCAAGACTGAAGCGCTTTCTTGATGGCACACATGCAGCTGCCGAGCGCCACCATGATTGGGTGCGCCGCTACGGCATCGCCGGGCTCTTTGTCTTCGTCTGGTTCCCCTTCTGGATAACGGGGCCGGTGTTGGGCAGCGCTGTCGGTTACCTGCTTGGTTTCCCCGCTTGGCTGACGCTGTCGGTCGTGCTCGCCGGCGCCTACTTCACCATCGTAGGTTGGGCCTATCTACTGTTCGACATCTATACCCGTGCCGCTGACTTCGGTTCCTGGGCACCCATACTCATTATTGGCCTTATCATTCTTGTTATCCTCGCCGTCTACCGGTTCAATCTGCGCGGAAAAAGCCACAAACTAAAAAAGTCGAAGTGATTTAAATTTAACCAGTCAGTCAGCGTACCAGACTCGATTAGGGGTCTATCTCAATACCCCAACGCCAACCCCGTCCCCCGCCGCATATCGTTCGCCCCATAGTACCGATTCCTCCCCACCGCCTTGCCGCCCAACTTCGGCGCACCGACCAATATCGCCGCGACGTGGTTAGCCTCCTGCGGGGGGCCGAACTTCTGGCCCCAGCCTTCAAGGGTCTTGCGTGTCTCGGGGCTGAGCGCGTTTGGCTCGACATTCGTCACGTCCGGCAGCCATTGCTGGTGGAAGCGCGGCGCATCCACCGCCTGCTGCATGTCCATGCCGTAGTCGATCACGTTGAGTATCGTGAGCAGCACCGTGGTGGTGATGCGGCTGCCGCCCGGCGTGCCGAGCACCATCACCGGCTTGCCGTCTTTGGTGACGATGGTCGGGCTCATCGAGCTCAGCGGGCGCTTGCCGGGTGCGATCGCGTTCGCCTCGCCCTGCACCAGGCCGAAGCTGTTCGGCACGCCGGCCTTTATCGTGAAATCGTCCATCTCGTCATTCAGCAGCACGCCGGTGTGCGCGGCGGTGACCTTGGCGCCGAACCAGTCGTTCAGCGTGTAGGTGACCGATACCGCATTGCCCCACTGGTCTACGATCGAATAATGCGTGGTGTTGCTGCCCTCATGTGGTGAGCTAACGGGGTGCGGAAAAACGCCCGGCTTGATGACCAACGAAACGCCGGCCCTGTCCGCGACGATCATCGCGCGGATCTTCCCGGCGTAGTTTTTGTCGAGCAAAGTGTCGACCGGATTTTTCACGAAGTCCGGGTCGCCGAGATAACTGTTGCGGTCGACATACGCGTGGCGCATCGCCTCGATCTGGTACTGCACCGCCTGCGCCGAGCGAAAGCCCAGCGCCTTCAGCGGGTAGCCTTCCAGGATGTTCAGCATCTCGCACAGCGCCACGCCACCCGAGCTTGGCGGCGGCGCCGAGACGATGCCGTAGCCGCGGTACGTGCATTCGATCGGCTTGAGCTCGCGCGTCTGGTACTGGTCCATGTCGGCCTGCGTGATGATGCCCTTGCCTTTGCCAGTGTTCATGCGCATGCTCGCCACGATCGCGCTGCCGACCGGCCCCTTGTAGAAACCGTCTACACCCTTTTCGCTGATCAGCTTCAGCGTGTGCGCGAGGTCATGCTGCACGATCTTCTGGCCGACCCGGAACGGCTCGCCGTGGTTCAAAAAGATCGCGGCCGAGGCCTGGTCATTCCTGAATGCATCGGTCGCAGTCATCAACATATCGATGTCGCCCTGCTCGAGCACGAAGCCGTCCTGCGCGTATTTGATCGCCGGGACGAGCAGCGCGGAACGCTGCATCGTGCCGTACTTCGCGCGCGCCATCTCCATGCCCGACACCGTGCCCGGGACTCCTACTGCAAGAAAACCATCTGTGCTCGCGCCCTTCACCACGTTGCCGTCCCTGTCGAGATACATGTTCGCGGTCGCGGCCAGCGGCGCCTTCTCGCGGAAGTCGAGGAAAGTCTTGCGGCCATCGGCCAGTTGTATCGTCATGAAGCCGCCCCCGCCGAGATTGCCCGCCGCCGGGTAGACCACCGCCAGCGAATAGCCCACCGCGACGGCGGCATCAACCGCATTGCCGCCAGCCTTCAGCACATCAGCGCCGACGTGGGTCGCCAGATGCTGCGCCGTGACCACCATGCCGTTCTCGGCGGCGACCGGCGCTTGCGAAGCGGCCTGTGTGTTGATCTGGCAGAGCGCGAAGGTTGCGGCGAGCAAGGATTTGGCGAGCAGATTGAGTTTCATAGTGCAGTCTCCGTAGTGCAAAAAAGCTGGCGGCATTGCTGACGTTCCAACTATAAACTTTCCGAAGGATACTTTGGAATTCAAGAGCTTCAGAAAATAAATCTGAAGCTTTAATTTTTAAATTGCTTAAGCCGTTCGTGTTGATTACCAGCGACTTTGCTGTTGTTCTTTGGCCGCTTAGTCGAATGGCTATGTCGAAGGGCTTTTCAACAGGATGTTTGTTGGCGATATAATCCGTTCATGGTTCGACGAAGCTTTTAGTCCGAAGCCGGCGTCGGGATATTTTAGAAGCAGATAAACAATTAATCGGGCCCCTTTAATTCGTTACTAAAAAAGGTTGGGTTGCACGGGATATCATGAGCGGTACTTCCGCGCCAAAGCATCGGTTAACGCCATTTTTAAAAGTAAGGAAAGGACAGCTGGTATATCCTGCACCTAAAACATGATCCGTTATTCATACAAGCAGCCGAAGATACTTTTTGTGGGCATTAATCCCCATTTTGGATCGTTTGATAGAGGTGTGCCATTTTCCAATAATAAATCGTTTTGGTACCTTCTTTCAGACGCGGGGATCATCCATGAAAAAAGAGACGAACTTCGAGATGATGAATCGTTAAAACGGATGTACACCAAAAAGTTTAATGCGGTGTATCGATTGGGATTCGTGAACATTATCGATCGGCCCACGCGCGATTGTTCCGAACTTGAGAAGGGCGAGGAGTTACCGGGACGCAAAAAAATTTCACGCATAATCGGGGCTGAGATGCCGAAAGTAGTCTGTTTTATCGGAAAAATCACGTACGAGAAATATACCGGATCAAAAGATTTCTCTTTTGGCTGGCAGAACAGCATCAATGGTGCGAAGATTTTCGTTATGCATTTTCCTTTGCGCGGAGAAGCCGTTGTTAGAATTCGCGAGTTAAGAAAAATCGCACAAGCCGCTCATGCTTGATTCACAATTAATTTTTTATCTAAAATAACCACATGGAACAAAACAACGATATGACCGCATTAAAACTCATATCCTCGCGCGACGAGGCCGGTAACGTCCGGACATTTATCTTTGAAACGAATGGTCTTACCTGGATAGCAGGGCAGAACCAGGGTTATACATTGCCGCAAGCGGGCGCGACTGTAGCTGAAAATCAGCGTTGGTTTACCATTGCTTCCGCACCTAGCGAAAGAGTAATCCACCTCACAACGAGGGTATCAGAAAGCAGGTTCAAGCAAGCCCTCAACGCCATGAAGCCGGGTGAGGAGATCATGGCGTACGATGTTGGCGGAGACTTTACCTGGGAAGGAGAATCGGATGAGCCTGTCGTGATGGTTGCCGGCGGAATTGGCGTAACACCGTTTCGCAGTATTTTGCTTGAGCGGCACAGGGCAGGGAAACCACTTAATGCCACTCTTTTATATTTTAATCGCACCGAAGAAGTTTCTTTTCAAACCGAACTACAAAATCTTTCCAATAAGCATCCGGAATTTACTTTCCGTATTGCCATTGGTGAGCCTGTCACGGCAGATAAAATTCTTGAGCTTGCGCCTCAAGCGAGAAAACAAATACTCTATCTGTCCGGACCAGAGCCGATGGTTGAGAGTATTGGCTCGAAGTTGCATGAACGCGGCATTACTGTCAAACAGGATAGATTCCCGGGCTATGACGACAAGAACTATTAGACGCACACATGAGAATTGCCATCAAAAGAGTTTATGAGGAGCCGGTGCCAGGTGACGGCGCGAGAATTCTGGTTGATCGCTTGTGGCCGCGCGGGGTGTCAAAAGAAAGAGCGAAGCTTGATCTGTGGCTCAAAGACATAGCCCCGAGCACCGAGTTGCGTGAGTGGTTCGGCCACGACCCAAAGAAATGGATTGGATTTCAAAAGAAATACAAAATCGAGCTTGCCAACAACGGGGAACCTGTTGCCGAGCTTAAGAAGATCATAAGGCAGAACAAAATGGTCACTCTGCTGTACGCCGCTAAAGATGAGGAACACAACGAGGCTGTCGTTATCAATAATTTACTTTCCGGAAAATAAATACGATGCAACGAAAATCAATCAAAGACATTGAACCCAATGCCTACAAAGCCATGCTTGGGATGGAGCAATACATCAAGAACTCCCAGCTTCCGGCGCTGCTTCGGGAAATGATAAAAATAAGGGCTTCGCAAATAAATCGCTGCGCTTATTGTATAGACATGCATACGCAGGAAGCGCTGAAGATCGGTGAAACCCAACGGAGAATATTTGCGTTGTCCGCATGGCAAGAGTCACCGTTATTTACTGCTGAAGAAAGAGCGGTACTACAGTTAACCGAAGAAATAACCCTGATTTCGGAAGAGGGCGTCAGCGATGAAACCTATGATAAAGTTTTGAAACTTTATGGTGAAAATGCGCTGGCACAAATTATCATGCAAGTGATCATTATTAACTCCTGGAACAGGATAGCGGTTTCCGGCAAACAGATATTTGAACCAATCAAATAATCCGGAAATATTTCAAGCAGGAGCCAAAAGAGGCCAGGGTTTATATAATTCAGAAGCAGAAAAGCAATTCGAACGTAGCCCCTGCAATTCCATCAATCCAGGAGAATGAAATGACCGCAAACCCGAATAGCCGTCCTCCTTTACCACCCTTCACACGCGAAACGGCGGCCCAGAAGGTACGCATGGCCGAGGACGGATGGAATACACGCGACCCCGAACGGGTCTCGCTCGCCTACACCGTCGACAGCACCTGGCGAAACCGCGCCGAGTTCCTGTCGGGGCGTGAGGCGATCGTGCAGTTCCTCCGGCGGAAATGGGCGAAGGAGCTCGACTACCGCCTCATCAAAGAGCTATGGGCTTTTGATGAGGCACGTATAGCGGTGCGATTCGCGTATGAGTGGCACGACGATTCGGGCAGCTGGTTCCGTGCCTATGGCAACGAGAATTGGGAGTTTGACGAGCACGGCCTGATGCGCCTCCGTCTCGCAAGCATCAACGACCTGCCGATCAAGGAAGCGGACCGTAAGTACCATTGGCCGCTGGGTCGACGTCCGGATAATCACCCAAGCCTGTCGGATCTTGGTCTGTAGCCTGACTTGACGTTCCACACTGGCGCGCCAAAAACGGCGTGCCCTCAATGAACGTCATGAACCGGAGTGAGGAATTCATGAGAGACGATCAAAAACGCCTGGCACAAGCCGTCCGTGAAGCATGCGTGGAAGCTGTACTCAAGGCGTATGAGGAGGCCGGGGTCAGCGGCCTTTGTCACGAAGGCAGGTGGGAGATCGCCATTGATGCTTTGCGGAATCTTGATCTTGCTGCGTTGATTGACCCTGTTGGTGTGCATTCTCGATCCGGCAAGGTCAGTTCCTGAACAAGAATCGCATGCGGCGAGTAACAAGCCGTGTCAATCGAGAGGTAGCGATCATGGCAAAGTGGCTCGTCATCATTGGCGTCATTTTCATTCTGGTTGGAGTGGCGTGGCCCTGGCTGTCCAAACTGGGAATCGGCCATCTTCCCGGTGATATCTATATCGAGCGAAAAGGGTTCAGCTTCTACTTTCCGATTACGACCAGCATCGTCATTTCTTTGGTGCTGTCGGTTCTTTACTGGATATTCAGAAAGTGAATGAGAAACAATAATTTTGAAACTACACGGGGACGGCGCCCCATTCTTTTCATAAAATCAATTGGGCTCCGTCCCCAGTTGTTCCCGCAGTTGTTCCCGTGCCCGCCACGCGCCTGGGCGCATTGCTTGGCAATGGCCCGCAACTGTGGGTGGACATGCAATCAAAATACGACCTTCAGCAAGCAGAGGCCAAGCTGCACGACGTGCTGGCGCAGATACACCGCATCACTGATAACCGCGCAACTATGTAAACTCAAGGCGAGCAAATCGTGGCCTGTCTTTGATTGTTCGTTTTAAGGTAAAGTGGCTTCCTGCAATTCACACCGGACTATATCCATGGACACAGAAGAGTTAAGCAAAGAACAACGCATCTTGCGCCAGATGCGCAAGACCCTGGGCAACGTCGTCAAGGACGTGACACCTCTCGGCGGTCGTTCCAACCCGCTGTCGGACAACACCATCCAGGACATCAAGGATTGTTTTGGTTTGATTTCGGCGCGCGAAAAAGAGTTGGCCGAAGCACTCAACTTCGATCAAGCCAAACCCTATTACGCAGACGGCCAGCCTCCGAGTGCGAAAGTTGTCAGCATTGTCAAACCGGCCAAAAAGTAGTTCCCAAAGAGTAGTTCAAGGGATTGTAAGCTACCGCCCATACAAGCCACCCTATACAAGCTAAGTCGCTCGCGGGGTCAGTTCTCACATTCCAATAATTTGCAGGAATGTGAGCAATGCCGGGGGCACGTCTTGCATTAACGCATTAAGGAGGAGCTGAATAAGTCCTTGCCATGGTTCGATACATTTCCCGTTCGTCCTGATAACCAGCGACTTGGCTGCTGTTGTTAGGTAGCCTAGTCGAATGGCTAGTTGCTTCACCAGTGTCGCGCGTAGCGCGGTGTATCGAAGGAGCGAACGGGAAACACTGATGAAACTACTAGCCATCTGACTAAGCCGCTAAAGCGGCAAGTCATTGGTTATCACCACGAACGGACTTATTCAGCGCTTTCTTAAGTAAATAATGGGTCCGACTGAACTGACCTCATTGGTACGTTAACGACATTCCGCGCGCCTCATGCCGCGATTTCGTCCTGCAGCAAATGCCCGGTCTTCACAAAGATAGTGCAGCGTTCGATGCTGAAAGGGCAGTGTGCGCTGAGGTGTGGACTGCGTAGCCAGGCACCGGCAGGGTAGCGGCCGAATTCGTCTTCGAACACGCCCTCCAGCACATAGATCTCTTCTCCGCCGAAGTGGCGGTGAGGGTTGAACCGGGTGCCCGGCGCCCAACGCACCAAGGCAGTGTGCCGGGTGCCGAACTCCGACAGCGGCATCACCGAGAGCCCGTCTACCATGCCCTGGTACCAGGGCATCGTCGCGGTATCCACCACGATGCGCTGATCGTCATCCATTTCAAGATGATGCCGTTTGACGAAAACCATGCATCCCGATGCGGACTCGCAGACATGCGATGAACCGGGCGGGTTCTTGATGTAAGTTCCCTTGCCGTAACTGCCGAATTCGTCAGTCAGCACTCCATCGAGAACCACGATCTCCTCACCCACGTCATGGGTGCAATTGCCAATCCTTGATCCGGGTGCGTATTTGACGATCGCAGTGGCGCGCGCCGCTGCATCGCCGCCACCCTCCAGCGTGCGTATCTGAACCCCTGCCCAAGGCGTAGCTATCCACGGCAAAGTGGATTGCTGAATAACGACGCGCTTTGAAATATCCGAATTGATCTTCATACACCTGCCGACTGATTGGAAAATATTTGCACTAGTGACGAGCTCATGTCTGCTGTAAAGTATAGGCTGATCGTATCACCATGCCGAGCTCGGCAGATAGCACTGAAACTGAACCTTTTAATACCGTGAATGTCGCAATTCACCCATGATCGTACCGACGTTGACTGGACGGTGTTGGTTGATGACGTTCCTTACTGACCACTCAATTGGGTACCGCAACTGGACGCACAGCCAACCAGTTAATGACAAGAAGAACTGATCGTGTGAGTACTTCGATAGTAAAACGAAAAATGAGGGGGCCTTGATTTATGTCCGATAATTCTTTGTCATCACAGATCAAATATCATCAGTCCGTAACACGACTGCTGATTATATTGACAGGATCGGTATTTGTTATAAATCTGCTGGCGGCGATGTTACTGGAAATGATGCCGCCGATACCAAGAATGGACATCTTCCTGCTGGACTCGACTTTGCAGGCTATCCTGATCTTCCCCATATTCTACTTGCTGGTTTTCCGCCCTTTGTTGAAGAACATGGCCGAGCTCAGGCAGGCACAGGAAAATTTGCATACAGTCTCGGTCGCATTTGAGACCAGGGATCCGATCCTGATCACCGATGCAGAAGCCAACATCCTCCGGGCCAACAATATGTTTTTAAAAATCAGTGGCTATAGCTCGGAAGAATTGATCGGAAAAAATCCCCGTATCCTCAAGACAGGGCGGTATAGCGATGATTACTACAAGAAAATGTGGGATCACTTGTTGCGCAATGGCTCCTGGATAGGGGAAACGCGTATCAGGGACAAGCTGGGTAATGACTTTGCGATCGGGATGGTCATCACCGCCGTCAAGAATGACCAGCATGTAACCACGCATTACGTAGCCACATACAATTTTTAGCTAGACCGATTCCTGGCCCGATTTCTGTCCAGGGCTGTGTGTTAGCTACCGAATTCGTCAGTCAGAACCCCATCGAGAACCACGATCTCTTCACCCAGGTCATGGCTGCAACTGCCAATACTTGATCCGGGTGCGTATTTGACGATAGCTGTGGAGCGTGCCGCCTCCTCAGCGCCACGCTCCAACGTGCGTATCTGAATCCCTGCCAAAGGCGAAACTATCCACGGCAAAGTGGATTGTTGAATAGCGACGCGCTTTACTCTATCCCGTTTACGCCCCGGACTATTGGGCAACCTACTTCACCGACCCCGATGGCATCCGCCTAGCAGTTACCAACTTCAGGCAAGAGCGCCGCAAGCGTCATGACAATTGGTAATTCGGGGAGCCCTACCCCTTGTGTTGAGCCTGGCTGATTAAATTGGTGGCCTGTCGCTATTTGTTCCTGTTGACATATAAC
>Ga0097691_1000191_pt1 | contig 55645 bp, 54 predicted proteins | sample NGESurdeep072012_8_FD_72858 | JGI IMG/M metagenome (GOLD analysis project Ga0097691, IMG submission 72858) | Arctic peat soil microbial communities from Barrow, Alaska - NGEE Surface sample 210-1 deep-072012 | ecosystem: Environmental > Terrestrial > Soil > Wetlands > Peat ...
TGTTGAGCGCGGGGATCAGGACCCGCCGGTAGGAGCGGACCACGTCGCCGGTGTTCGCGGGAAACGGGTTGAGGTGGCGCAGGTGCGCGTGCGAGACCTTGCGGCCCTGCTCCTGGAGTCGCTCCACGGCACTCCGGATCGCGCCGTAGGTGCTGCCCCAGCCCAGGATGAGGAGCTCGCCCTCGGGCGGCCCGAAGACCTCCAGCGGCGGGATGTCGCGAACGATCCGGGCCACCTTCTCGGCGCGCAGGAGCTGCATCCGGTGGTGGTTGTCGGGGTCGTAGCTGATGGTGCCCAGGACGTCGAGCTTCTCGAGGCCGCCGATCCGGTGCTCGAGGCCCGGCGTGCCCGGGACGGCCCACGGCCGGGCAAGCGTCTCCGGATCCCGCTCGTAGGGGTAGAAGCCCGCGCGTTCCGTCCGGTTGGCGACCCGCAGGTCCGGCATCCCGTCGAGGTCCGGGATCCGCCACGGCTCGGAGCCGTTGGCCAAAAGCGCGTCGGACAGGTAGACGACCGGGGTCATGTGGCGGAGCGCGATCCGCCAGGCTTCGATAGCGTAGTCGAAGCACTCCGCGGGGGTGGCCGGCGCGACCACGGGGATCGGCGAGTCCCCGTTGCGACCGAAGAGCGCCTGGAGCAGGTCGCTCTGCTCCGTCTTGGTGGGCATCCCGGTGGACGGGCCGGCGCGCTGCACGTCGACGACCACGAGCGGCAGCTCCACCATCACCGCGAGGCCCAGCATCTCCGCCTTGAGGGCCATCCCGGGCCCGGACGTCCCGGTCAACCCAAGCCCTCCGCCGTAGCTCACGCCGAGCGCGGCGCCGATCGCCGCGATCTCGTCCTCCGCCTGGAAGGTCTTGAGCCCGAAGTTCTTCCAGCCGGAGAGGTAGTGGAGGATCTCCGACGCGGGCGTGATCGGGTACGAGGCGTAGACCAGCGGTCGGTCCGCCAGCTTCGAAGCGGTGAGCATGCCGAGCGCCGTCGCCTCGTTGCCGGTGATGTTGCGGTACGTCCCGGGCGCCAGGTGCGCGGGCGCCACGCGGTAGGTCGTGTGGAAGATCTCGGTCGTCTCGCCGAACGCGTAGCCGGCGTTGAGCGCCCGCCGGTTGGCCTCCGCGATGATCGGGCGGCCGCCGAACTTCTCCTCGATCCAGGCATGCGTCGTCTCCATGGTCCGGCCGTAGAGCCAGAACATGATGCCGAGGGCGAAGAAGTTCCTGGTCAGGTCCACCTGCTTCGAGGTCATGTCCAGGCCGTCGAGCGCCCGCGCGTTGAGCGTGGAGACGGGGATCTCGAAGACCGTGTAGGCGCGCAGCGAATCGTCCGCGAGGGGGCTGGTCGGGTAGCCCGCCTTGGCGAGGTTCGGAGGCGTGAACGCGTCGCTGTTGACGATGATCGCGCCGCCCGGCGCGAGGTCGCGGATGTTCGCCTTGAGGGCGGCCGGGTTCATTGCCACGAGGACGTCCGGAGCATCGCCGGGGGTGTGGATCTCGCTGGAGCTGAACGAGATCTGGAACCCGGAGACGCCCGGGACGGATCCGGCGGGGGCGCGGATCTCGGCCGGGTAGTCCGGAAGCGTGCTGATGTCATTGCCGAAGACGGCCGCGGTCCGGGTGAACTGGGTGCCGGTCAGCTGCATCCCGTCGCCGGAGTCACCGGCGAAGCGGATGGTGACGCGGTCCAGCTCCTGGACCGGGATGTCGTGCGCTTTCGTGCTCGTCACGGACCTGCACGCTCCTTCGAACGGTGACGCGGGGCTGGCGGGGACGCGACGGAACGAGACCGTCTGTCCGGGGCGGGACGCGTCGAGGACTGTCGGCAAAGGGTAGCGCACGAGGATGCGTTCGTCAGGCGCCCGTCTCGTAGGCGCCCGGAGCCGCCGCCGTGCCGACCTGCCGGCCGATCGAACGCGGCGCGGTCGCGCTTGCTAGGCTCCGGCGGTGGATCGCCGCCGGGCCCTGGGTATCGCGCTCGCCGCCGCTTCGGCCTGCGGCTACGGATCCGGCCCGCTCTTCGCGAAGAGCGTCTACGGCGCGGGACTGGACTGGCTCGCGCTCCTCTACTGGCGTTTCCTCCTGGCCGGGCTGCTTGTGTGGGCGTGGGCGATCCTGGTGCCGGCAAACCGTGCCGCGCTGCGGGCGCTGCCGAGGCGTCGCGTCGCGGCGCTCCTGGGGCTGGGCGCCTTCTTCGTGAGCAACGCGAGCACCTACTACGCCTCTCTCGAGTACATCTCGGCCTCGCTCGCCTCGCTGATCGTCTACATCTACCCCGCCCTCGTTGCCGTCCTCTCGATCCGGTTCGGCCACGGGCTGCATGGGCGCCGGCCGTGGGCCGCGCTCGGGATCGTGAGCCTCGGGGTGGCGCTCACGCTCGGCGGGATCCAGGCGCACGCGGAGCCGATCGGGCTGGTGCTGGCCGTCGCCTCGCCGTGCCTTTACGCCGTCTATATCATCCTGGCGGCCAGGCTTGCCGGCGAGCGCCGCGGCGAGACGGCCAGCGATCGAACGGGCGGCGACGGCGCCGAGACGCGCCCGGCCGTGGCGGCCGCGGTGATGATCAGCGCGACGTTCGTCGTGGTCGCGCTGCTGGCGGCCGCGACCGGCGAGCCGATCGTCCCGTGGCGAGTCCCGGCCGAGGCCTGGTACGGCCTGACGGGGATCGCCGTCTTCTCGACGGCGGTCGCGATCTCGGCGTTCTACGCGGGGACAGCGCGGATCGGGGCGGCCCAGGCCGCGCTGGTCTCCACGGTGGAGCCGGTCTGGACGATCACCCTCGCCACGCTCCTGTTCGGCGAGCGCCTGTCCCCGGTGCAGCTGGTCGGGGGGCTCCTCGTGCTCGTCGGCGTGATCGTCGCGCAGACGACGCCGGGCGCGACGACGTCGGCGGTCGTCGAGGAAGCCTGACGGGCGTACCATCCGGGCGATGGCCGAGATCCTGACGCTTGCCGCGCGCGACGGCACCGCCCTCCTCACGCGTACCTGGCTCCCCGCCGTCGAGCCGTGGGCAACGCTCCTCGTCGTCCACGGCCTGGGCGAGCACTCCGGCCGCCACGAGGCGACCGCGGGCCGCTTTGCCGCGGCCGGGATCGCGACGACTTCGTACGACCAGCGCGGCTCCGGGGCATCGGCCGGCCGGCGCGGGGACGTCGAGCGCTGGGCGAGCTTCCTCGACGACATCGAGGACCGGCTGGCGGCGTCGCGGCGCCCGGGCCTCCCGGCCGCGATCTACGGCCACTCGCTGGGCGGCCTGCTGGTCGCCGACTACCTGCTCGAGGAACGCCCGCTGCCCGACGTGGCGATCCTCTCCGCACCCGCCCTCGGCGCGACGGTCAACCCCGCGCTCCGTCGAGCGCTCCCGTTGCTCGCGGCGATCCTCCCGCGCGTCGCGATCTCCAACCCCTGGGACGGCGCGGCGCTGTCGCGTGACCCCGCGATCGGCGCGGCCGTCGCCATCGATCCCCTGTGCGAGTCGCGGACCAGCTTCCGGCTGGGAAACGGACTCTTCCGCGCGATGGATCGCGTGCGCAGGCGGCTCGCGCAGCAGGGCGGCTTCCCGCTCCCGGTCCTGCTGGTCCACGGTGGCGCCGACCCGCTCGTGCCGACCGAGACGACCGCGTTCGCCGGTGCCTACCCATCCGTCGAGCGCCGCGTCTACCCGGACGTCCGCCACGAGCTGCACCACGACCCGGTTGACGGGACACGGATCGTGGACGAGATGGCCAACTGGCTCCGGGATCAGCTCGGCAGCTGAGCCGCGACTCGCCGGTCAGGCTGCGGTGCGGCGGCCCTCCTTCAGGAGGCTCCGGAGGAGGAATGTCACGTTGGCCGGCTTCTCGGCGAGGCGCCGCATGAAGTACGGGTACCACTCGGTCCCGTACGGAACGTAGACGCGGACGCGGCGCCCGCGGCGGAGCAGCCCCGCCTGGAGGTCGCGGCGAACGCCGTACAGCATCTGGAACTCGTAGCGGTCCGCGGGGATGCCCTCGTCGTCCGCGAAACGAAGCAGCCGCCCGATCAGCCGGCCGTCATGCGTGGCGAGCGCCGGGTATGCCCCGTCGCGCATGAGCCGCCGGGCGAGCGACTCGTAGGCGACGTCGATCTCCTCGCGCTCGTGGAACGCCACGGACGCCGGTTCCTTGTAGGCGCCCTTGCAGAGGCGGACCCGCGCGCCCTCGACGATCAGTGCCTCGATGTCGGCCGCGCTCCGGCGCAGCGCGGCCTGGATCACCACGCCGCTCTCCGGGTTGAGCGACCGCAGCTCGCGCCAGAGGCCCAGCGTGCGGTCGGTCTTCGTGTGCTCTTCCATGTCGAACCGGACGAACGCCCCGACCTCCGCCGCCGCCCGCATGACCCGGGCGACAGTCTCGCGACAGACCTCGTCGGAGATGTCGAGGCCCATCTGCGTCAGCTTCAGGCTCACGTTGCGCTCGAGGCCATGCTCGTCGAGCGCCGCGAGCGTCTCCTCGTAGCGACCCGCAGCCTGCTCGCACGCCTCTGCCGAGGCGACGGATTCGCCGAGGACGTCCACGGTCGTCGTGAACCCGTCGTCCTGGAGGTGCTCGAGCGCCCCGATCACCTGGGGGAGCGTCTCGCCGGCCACGAACCGGCCGACCATGGGGCGCGTGATCGGCACCCTGACGGCCAGCCGCCCCAGCGACCGGCGGTGCGAGAGGCCCAGGAAGAGCGACCGCAGCGCACGCTCCGGAGCGTCGTGGAGCATGTCGTTGGTGCTCGTCATCGAGGCGCCTCCAGGGACCGGGACCGGCGGACGACGCCGCCGCGGCAGGACAAGGCTACCGCGCGCGCCCCTCAGTGGTTCGGCTCGATCCGCACCCCGGCGACCAACGCCACGAGCACGGCACCGATGGCCAGAAGCCAGCTCACCAGCGCGAGCGCCGCACCCGCCCACAGGAGGACGACCAGCCCGCCGATGGTCATCGGGACGCGCTGGCCGTGCGGGGCGACTACGAGGACGGCGAGGAAGGCGGTGGCCACCAGGAGCGCCACGCCGCCCACCCGCAGGCCGGTGGCGAGCGCCCCGGCATCGAGCCTCGCGGCCCCGGTGAGCGCGACGCCGCCCGCCAGGAGCACGTAGGCGGCCAGGGCTGCCGTCAGGACGCCGGGGAGGAGACCCGGCTGGGCCGCCCGGGCGAACGGGCCGGCTGACCGCGGGCCGGCCAGCAGCACCAGCAGGGTGCCACCGGCCGCGGCGCACGAGAGCAGGACCGAAAGGCGCGCGAGCGTGTCCATGCCGGTCAGGCCACCGGCTGGGGCGTCTCCCCGGCGAGGTGCCGCTTGAGCCAGGCGAGGATCCGACCGAAGGCGTCGCGACGGTTCTCACGCCTGTCGAAGCCGTGACCCTCGTCCGCGTACCAGTGCACCTCGTGGTACTTGCCCTCGATCTCCAGCGCCTCGATCATCTTCTCGGTCATGAGCGGCACGACGCGGCGGTCCTTCCGGCCGTGGAGCAGGAGGAGCGGCGCCTCGATTCGCTCGGCCCGATAGAGCGGCGAGCCGCGCCGATAGAGCTCGACCTTCGAGGGATCGTCGGGCGTCCCCATCATCCGCTCGAGGTCGATCCGGCCGACCCGGTCGCCGTGGCGGTAGCTCTCCGCGATCTCCGAATCCCCGAAGAGATCGACACCGGCTGCCCACATCGAGGGCTCCTCCACCAGGGCGCAGAGCGTGAGGTAGCCGCCGTACGACCCGCCGTACATTGCCAGCCGGCCGTTGGACCAGGCCTGGGCGGCGGCCCAGCGCGCGGCGTCGATGACGTCGTGGACGTCGGCGTGGCCCCACTCGTCGCGGTTCGCGTGGCGATAGGCACGGCCGTAGCCCGTCGAGCCCCTGAAGTCCACCGAGAGGTACGCGAAGCCCTCCTGCACGAGCAGGTCGCGGAAGGGGACCCAGTCCCGGAAGGCCTGCCAGGTCGGGCCGCCGTGGACGTGGATGATCGTGGGAACGGTGCGCCCGCCCCGCCGCCCGGTCGCCGCCGGGGGCCGCCAGAGCGTCACCGGGATCGCCAGCCCATCGCGGGCGTTGACCGTTCGGTGCTCCGCGTCCACGAAGCCGCCGACCGGCAGGGCGGCCGGGCGGCTCTGGGTGAGGCGTCGCGGCCGCCGTGTCGCCGTCCCGTCCGGAGGCGGCACCGGCAGGATCCAGAGGTCTTCCGGCTCCCGGCTGGATTCCCCGACCGCGAGGATCGAGTCCCCGTCCGGCATCCACGCCACCGCCAGCCACACGCCGTCGAACGGGTCGATGCGCAGCGAGCCGCCCGTTCCAGGCCCGAGATCGGCGACGGGATGCTTCCGCGGGCGGCCGGGCCGTCGCTTCGCCGGGGCCGCGCCCGTCATCGGGGCCACGTGGAGCTGCTGGAGCCCGTCGCGGACGGTCGCGTGGACGAAGCGCGTCCCGTCGGGTGACGGGATCGGGGCGATCCCGAATCCGGCTCCCGGGGCACCGTGCTCCACGGCCCCGCCGGTGAGGGCGGTGCGGCTCGTTCCGTCGGCCGCGACACGCGCGACCTGGAACCAGCCGTCCGCGTCGCTGAGGAGCAGCAGGCCGCTGCCGTCGGGCAGCCAGCGTGCAGCGGTGGCCCAGTGCCCTTCCCCGGCGACGATGCGCTCCTCGCCCGACGCGAGCTCCAGGACGGTCACCTGGTTCGTGAGGAGGTCGGGGTGGCGCTGGGCGGTCAGCGCGATCCGCGCCCCGTCGGGCGACCAGGCGAGATCCTCGACGTCCACCCCGGCGGGCGTGATCGCGCGCGGCTCCAGGACGGCGGGGCGGCGGGACGGCCGGCCCCGGTGCGGCAGCGGCGCTGCCTGGAGCCAGACCTGGCTCCAGCCACGCCTGCGCGAGATGAACGCGATCTGCCGTCCATCGGGCGCCCAGCGCGGCGCGCGGCTTCCGGCTGGATGATCGGTCACGACCGTGGGCCGGCTGCCGTCGGTCCCGATCAGCCAGATTGCATCATCCCGGACGAAGGCCAGGTGAGCACCGTCGGGCGCCCATTGCGGGTCGGAGACGGCCTTCTCCGAGGCGGTGAGCTGCCGGGTCGCGCCGCTCCGCAGATCCAGGATGCACACCTGGCGCGCGCCGCCCGCTTCGGCCGTGTACGCGACGCGCCGGCCGTCAGGCGAGAGGCGCGGCTCGCGCGGCGAGTCGCAGGCGACGATCTGCTCGATCGTGAGCCTGTCACCACGAGCGACGGGCGGCTGGCCTGCGTCGCGGCGACGCGCCGCCGCGGACCTCCGGCGGATCTCGGCGCGGGTGACCGGCGGCGCATCGGCGGCCCGCAGATCGGGCACGCCCGGGACCGCCCGGGACGCATCGGCGGCGACCACGGCGGGCATGGGCTTCGGGCGGTTCTTCGAGCCGGGCGGCCGGCCGCGGCGCCGCGGCGCGGGGGGGCCGGGCTCCCTGGCGGGCTCCGAGGTCTCCGCGACTGTCGTGCCAGGTTCGCCGAGGGCCGCGGCCTCGAGCGCGGTCTCCGCGTTCGGGAGGAGGTCCCCGTCGGGGGGCTCGAAACGGCGTCCGGCAGACATCGCCGGCGTTATACCACGCCGCGGAGGTCCGTCTCCCGCTCTCCCGGCAAGGGTGCAGGGTCCACCCGCACGAACGTCTCCCAGCCCAGGAACCGCTCGACCATCTCGCGCGGCGCGCCGGTCCAGCTGCCGTCGCGCATCTGGCTCGCATGCGCGGCGAGCGCGGCGAGCTTGCGGTCGAGCACGCTCCGGACGTCGACGATCGTCGTCACCTCCTCGTCGGGCCGGGCAAGCTCGACGAACCGCCGCTGCTGGAGGAGGTCGTCCTCCGACGGGGGAGCCGGGGTCGCGTCCCCACGCACCGCGGCGAACGCCTCCTGGAGCCGGCCCATCTCGGCGAGCCCGCTGCGGGGGATGGCCTGGTGGTAGAGCACGCTCGGGCCGCCAGGACGGGCCGCCGCGCGCCGGTACGCCTCGGTGGCGCGGGCCGAGATCGTCACGTGATCCGGGTGGCCGTAGATGCCGCCCGGGTCGAAGGTCAGGACCACGGCGGGCCGGACCTCGGCAAGGATCGCCTGCAGCCGCCCGATCACCTCCTCCGCGTCCGCGTTGGCGAAGCAGTCGGCCGGGCGAGGCCAGTTCTCCATCCCGCTGTCGCGGTAGCCCAGGAAGATCGGCTCCGGGACGCCCAGGGCAGCCATTGCCTCCCGGAGCTCACCGTGCCGCAGCTCCCGGTCCAGCTCGCGGGCACCCGCCTCGCCTCCCAGGTCGCCGTCGGTCGCGCAGACAAGGCACGTGGGCACCCCGCTGGCCGCCGCGAGCGCGAGGACGCCGCCCACACCGAACGATTCGTCATCAGGGTGGGCGAAGATCGCGAGGAGACCGCGCGGCGGCCCGGCGGCCCGGGCGGTGCCGGGGTCGACGGTCATCTGCGGGGCGGCCGGTCCGGCGTGTCGACGGAGGCCTCAAGCTGCTCGCCCAGCTCCACGGTGCGCCGGTAGGCCGCCCAGACCGCCTCCGACAGGACCGTCCGCAGGCGCCCGGATTCCAGCTCGTGGAGCGCGGCCGCGCTCGTGCCTCCGGGCGACGTGACCATGTTGCGCAGGACGGCGGGGTGCGTACCGGACGCCTTCGCGAAGAAGGCACTCCCCTCCAGCGTCTCCACCACCAGGTCGTGGGCCACGTGGCGCGGGAAGCCCAGGTGGACGGCCGCGTCCACTAGCGCCTCCATGACGAGGAAGACGTACGTCGGGCCCGTTCCGGAGACGGCGGTGGCCATCGCCACGAACTTCTCGTCGTCCACCTCGATCTCGACGCCGAGCGCCGAGAGGAGCGCCTTCGCCTGGGCACGCTGCTCGGGCGTCGTCTCGGGCGTCGCGTACCAGACGGTCATCCCATGGCCAAGCTGGGCCGGGGTGTTCGGCATGCTGCGGACCAGCTCGCGGTGACCCAGGAGCCCGGCGATCGCGGTCGTGGTTGCTCCCGCGATCACGCTCAGGACGAGCTGGCCGGGCCGCAGGTGCGGTCCGATCTCGCGACCCACCCGGGCGAGCATCTGCGGCTTCACCGCCAGGACGACGACGTCCGCACCCTCGATGGCGACGACGTTGCTGGCTGTCACGCGGATGCCGTACGCGGCGGCCAGCTCGTCCCGGCGGTCGGGGCGCGGATGGCTGGCGACGACGTTCCCGGGCTCCACCAGCCGGCCGCGGAGCAGCCCGGCGATCATGGCTTCGGCGATCACGCCGGTGCCGACGGTGGCGAGCGTGCGTCCTTCGAGCGGCGACATGGCGGCGAGTGTATCCCACCGCGCGAGCAGCCCCGGTGGATCAGGGGGCCGCCGCGGTGGCGAGCAGGAAGAAGCGCCCGGTGGTGCGCACGTCGACCGTGGCGAAGCCCGCGGCGCGAAGCGCCGACGCCAGATCCTCGGGCGCATAGGCAACCTTCGGGATGGTGAACTCGCGGCCGTCGGCGAGCCTGCGCCGGGCAAGGTCGGGCCCGGGCGCGGGCAACCGGTCGACCGTGCCGGAGGCCGGATCCGGCAGCGAATCGATGGCGGCGAACCGCCCGCCGGGCCTGAGCCAGGCACGGGCGACTCCGAGGAACGCTCCGAGCCGGGTGCGGGGCACGTGGCTCAGCCAGAACCCCGTGAAGAGTGCGTCGACGACGCGGTCCGGAGGGGCCCAGGCGTCCCGCACGTGGAGGTGGGCTCGCAGCCGGTGAGCCGCGAGCCGGTCGCTGGCCCGCTCGAGCGGTGCGGTCGCGGCGTCGGACGCGTGGAGCTCGCCCTTCGTGGCGAGGAGCGCCGACCACCAGCCCGTGCCGGCGGCCAGCTCCTCGATCACGCCCTGCAGCGGCAGCCCGTCGAGCCACATCGTTGCGGCGTCCAGCTCCATCTGCCACGCCAGGTCGTGGACAAGGCCGTGGGCGTAGCGCCCGCGGCGCAGGTACCAGTCGTCGTACTCGGGGGCGCGAGCCTGGTAGTAGGCGATCAGCTGGTCCCCGGGCTCGGCGATCGTGCCGGCTCGCGCGTCCAGCGCCGCGTGGAGCCGGAAGCGGACGAACGGGTTCGAGTCGGCGCGACCAAGGCAGTCGGGGCAGAGCCGGGCGCGCGCCTCCAGGTCGTCGGCGTCGCGCGGGTGCCACGTCCGCCCGCACCACAGGCAGTCGAACGGGCGTGGCGCAGCGGGCGTCCCGTCGCGAGGGGCGGGCCCCGGTGGGTCGCTCATGTCACCGGCACCCATCCGCCGGGCGGCGCGACGTCCACGAACCCGGTCGGGTCGAAGAGCTCCGCGAGCAGCTCGATGCCGTCGATGACGCGCGGCCCCGGGTTGGCGAAGTACGCGGCCGCGTCCAGCGCGAAGACCTGGCCGCGGCGCACCGCGTGGATCTCGTCCCACGCCGGTGGACGGGGCGCCCGCTCCCAGCCGGCCAGCGTGCCGGCGAGGTCGGCGTCGCGCGGCATCAGGAGCAGCATCTCGGGATCGAGATCGACGATGGCCTGCCAGGTGGTCCGCGCGGCCGCCTCGACATCGCGACCGAGCAGGTCCCACCCGCCCGCCCGCCGAATCTGCTCCGGGACCCAGCCGCCGGCCGCGAACGGCGGATCGAGCCACTCCAGCGCCACGACGCGCGGCGGAGCATGGCCGGCGGCGCGACGCGTCGCGACCACCTCCTCGACGTCCGCCAGGCGTTCGCGGAGGATCTCCACGAGGCCAAGTGCCTCGTCCTCGGCCGAGGTCATGGCACCGACCGTGGAGATCGCGTGGAGGATGCCCTCGATGCTCGCCGGCGCCAGCGTGACGACGGTCGGCTGGTCCCGGGGATGGTTCCCCGGCTCGAGGGCACTCGTGGCCGCGAGAGGCCGTGGATGCCAGGCTGCCGGCACGAGGAGCAGGTCCGGCTCCAGGGCCGCGATCAGCGCCTCGTCCACCTCGAAGCGCGGCGACGCGGGTCTGGCCTGGCCGCCGCTCGTCGCCGGCCGGGTGACGACGCGGACACCGGTGGCCTCCGGCGGGACGACGCAGGCGTGGGTGACGCCCACCAGGTCGTCGACAAGCCCGAGCGCGCAGACGATCTCCGTGGCCGCGGGGAGGAGGGAGACGATCCGCATGGCGCTCCGGGGACGGAACGACCGGCCGCCCGAGGGGGCCGGTCGTCGAGCCAGCTGGGGGCGGCGCCTCGGCCGCCGGGCGATGGGTGACGGGCGGGCGGCCCCGGGGAATCCCGGGCGGGCCGCCCGGTCAGGCCGGCTTAAGCGCCTCGAGCATGGCGCGCGCCGCGGCCTTGTCCGTGAACCACGTCGCGTTGATCGCCGTATAGGGCGCCCATTCACCCGGCAGCGACTCCTCCGGGAAGATCGCGCTCACCGGGCACTCGGGCTCGCACGCGCCGCAGTCGATGCACTCGTTCGGATCGATGTACAGAATTCGGTCGGTGCCCTGCTCGAAATGGATGCAGTCGACGGGGCAAACTGCCACGCACGCCTGGTCCAACACGTCGACGCACGGCTCGGCGATCACGTAGGTCATCTGAGAGTGCTCCTCCGCTTGTCGGGCCGCATTCCTGCCGGCCGCGTCGCTACCGGTGCCGGTGATTCCCGTGCACGCGGAGGGTACCACCGGCGGCGGCGCGCGACCGGCCCGTCCGTGATCGAGGCCGCGGGGTCCCGGGGCGACGGACGGGATTCGGCCGTCGGCGAGGCTGCCCGTGCCGGTGCCCGGGACGCTCGGTCGGAGGAGGCTGGAACCCTTGACACTCCGCGACGGCCCAGCGCACAGTACCGCCCGGTCGGACGGTTGGGAGGGGACCGCCGGATCGGACCGCAAGAGGAGACGCGTGGCGACCCACCCTGCGCCCCACGCCGAGGCGCACCGCTCCCCGCCTGACCCTGGCACGCCTGCGATCCGGCTCGTCGGGCTCGAGAAGCGGTTCGGCGACGTGGTGGCCGTGGCAGGGATCGACCTTGACGTGGCCGAGGGCGAGTTCTTCTCCATGCTCGGGCCGTCCGGGTCCGGGAAGACCACGACATTACGTCTGATCGCCGGCTTCGAGCGTCCGTCGGGGGGGCGCATCGAGCTGCACGGCCAGGAGGTCGAGAACCTGCCGCCGTTCGAGCGAAACGTGAACACGGTCTTCCAGGACTACGCGCTCTTCCCGCACATGACGGTGGGTGACAACGTCGGCTACGGCCTCCTGGTGCGCAAGGTCCCGAAGGCCGAGCGGCTCCGCCGCGTCACCGAAGCGCTGGCCATGGTCCGGCTGGGCGGCTACGAGCGGCGGCGGCCGTCCCAGCTCTCGGGGGGCCAGCGGCAGCGGGTCGCGCTCGCGCGCGCGCTGATCAACCGGCCGCGCGTGCTCCTGCTCGACGAGCCGCTCGGCGCCCTCGACCTGAAGCTCCGCGAGGAGATGCAGATCGAGCTGAAGACGATCCAGCGGGACGTCGCGATCACGTTCATCTACGTGACGCACGACCAGCAAGAGGCGCTCACGATGAGCGACCGGATCGCCGTCTTCAACCACGGCCGGATCGAGCAGGTGGGAAGCCCGGCCGACGTCTACGAACGGCCCGCGACGGCGTTCGTGGCGGGCTTCGTCGGCACGTCGAACCTGCTGTCGGGGCCGGCCGCGCGTGCGGTGTTCGGCATGGACGGGACGTACACCGTGCGTCCCGAGAAGATCCGCCTCGCGGGGTCCGAGGACCCGGTCGCGGAGGATGAGACGTCTGCGCTCGGCAGGATCGCCGAGGTCATCTACCTCGGCTCGGACACGCGCTACATCGTGGCGCTCGACACCGGGGGGTCCCTGGTGGTGACCCAGCAGAACCTCGTGACGTCATCGACGGAGGCGCTGGAGCGCCAGGGCGACCGGGTTCGACTCGTCTGGAAACGGCAGCACAGTCTCCCCGTGCAGGGCGGTGGAGAGGCAGGAGGAGGAGCAGGATGAAGACTCGTCGGTTCGCGGCCGCGCTCGCAGCGGTCGCCATCGTCGCGGGGGCGTGCAGCAGCGGTTCGACTCCCGCGCCATCGGTCGCGGCGCCCTCAGCGGCAGCTTCGGTGGCGGCGGCATCGACCCAACCGTCGGCCGCGGCTTCGAGCGCACCGTCCGCGGCGCCGTCCTACTCGACCGGCTCGTACGGGACGATGACCCCGTTGAAGCCCGCGGTTGACCTGAGCAAGGTCGGCGGTCCGGGCGAGGGGGCGCTCAACATCATCATCTGGGCCGGCTACGCGGAGGACGGGTCGGCGAACAAGGAATACAACTGGGTCAAGCCGTTCGAGGCGGAGACCGGATGCATCGTCCAGTCCAAGATCGGCAACACCTCGGACGAGATGGTGACGCTCCTTCGCCAGGGCGGCGGCAGCGTGTACGACGGCGTCTCGGCCTCGGGCGACGCGACGAACCGGCTGATCGCCAACGGCGACGTGGCCGCCGTCGACCCGACCCAGATCCCCGGCTTCGGGGACATCGCGCCGTTCCTCCAGAACGCCCCGCACTACGTCGTAAACGGCATCCACTATGGCGTCCCGCACGGTTGGGGCGGCAACAGCCTCATGTACCGCACGGACATCGTCACGCCCGCGCCCACGAGCTGGAACGTCGTGTTCGACCCGACGGCTTCGAAGCCCTACCAGGGCAAGATCACCGCCTACGACAGCCCGATCTACATCGCCGACGCGGCCCTGTACCTCGAGACGCACAGCCCCGAGCTCGGGATCACGGACCCGTACGAGCTGACCCAGCCCCAGTTCGACGCAGCGGTCGCGCTCCTGAAGACGCAGCGCCCGTGGGTCGCCAAGTACTGGGCCCTGTTCTCCGACGAGATCGACAACTTCAAGAACGGGGCGACGGTGGTCGGGACCACCTGGCCGTACCAGGTCAACACCCTCAAGGGCGAGGGCGTCAAGGTGGCGTCCGTCGTGCCGAGTGAGGGCATGACCGGCTGGGCCGACACGTGGATGATGTCGTCTCACGCCCCGCATCCCAACTGCATGCTCAAGTGGATGGCCTGGATGATCACGCCGGAAGTCCAGGCGCAGGTGGCCGAGAACTTCGGCGAGGCGCCGGCGAACCCGCAGGCGTGCAAGTACCTCGACGCCGGCTACGGGCCGTACCAGTTCAAGAACTTCTGCACACTCTTCTCCGTCACGGATCCGAACTACTACTCGAAGATCGCGTTCTGGAAGACGCCCCTGGCCGACTGCGGCGATGCTCGCGGCCAGACCTGCGTGGACTACTCCGTCTGGTCCCAGAAGTGGACCGAGATCAAGGGCTGATGCCCCGCTCCTGACGAGACCGGCGGCGGAGCCTCGCGAGAGGATCCGCCGCCGGGTCGCCGAAGCCGGACTGCTCCAAACCTGACCGCCGAACTGATGACGACCGCGACGACCCCCCTCCCGGGGCGCCCCGGGCTGGCGCGCCGCCTGCAGACGACGCTCTACCCGCACCGGGCGGCCCAGATCCTGCTCCTGCTGGCCCCGCCCGTGGGCTGGTTCGGGGTGATCTACCTGGGCTCGCTCGCGATCCTCTTCGTGTCCGCGTTCTGGTACCTCGACCCGCTCACATCGGCGATCAGGCACACCTTCACGCTGGCCAACTTCCAGCTGCTTCTCGGGAGCCCCGTCTACCGGACCGTCGCGATGCGCACGATCGGCGTGGCCGGCCTCGTGACCCTGCTCGACATCGCGCTGGCATTCCCGATCGCCTTCTTCATGGCCAGGGTCGCGACCGGGCGGCTGCGCGCGGCGCTCTTCGCGCTCGTGCTGCTGCCGCTCTGGACCAGCTACCTGGTTCGCGTCTACGCCTGGCGGGTGATCCTGGGCAAGGGAGGGCCGCTCGACTGGCTCTTCGGCGTGATCGGGCTGCCGAACGTCTCGCTGGGCTACTCCGACCTCTCGATGGTGATCGTCTTCACCTACCTGTGGCTCCCATACATGATCCTGCCGATCTTCGCGGGCCTGGAGCGGATCCCGAGCTCGCTGCTCGAGGCCTCGGCGGACCTCGGCGCGCGATCCGGGATGACCTTCCGGCGGGTTGTGCTGCCGCTCGTCGTGCCCTCGGTGGCCGCGGGATCGATCTTCACCTTCTCGCTGACCCTGGGCGACTACATCACCCCGCAGCTCGTGTCGAACTCGCAGTTCATCGGCAACGTCGTCTATGAGAGCCAGGGCGTCGCCGGCAACGTGCCGCTCGCGGCGGCCTTCGCAACCGTGCCCGTCCTCGTGATGGGCGTCTTCCTCCTGCTGATGCGCCGGCTCGGCGCCTTCGAAGCGCTGTGAGGACCGCGTGATGGGCCGCTACGGCCTGCGGATCGCGACGATGGCGGTCCTGCTCTTCCTGTACGTCCCGATCGGGATCATCGCGCTCTACGCGTTCAACGCCGACCGCGGCCAGTCCTGGCCGATCACCGACTGGACCACGCGCTGGTTCGGGATGGCCCTGGACAACCCGGAGCTCCGCAGCGCGCTCGTCCTGTCGCTGGAGGCCGCGACCGCGGCGACCATCGTGGCGCTTGTCCTGGGCACGCTGGCGGCGCTCGTCGTGCACCGGTTCCGGTTCTTCGGCCGCGAGACGGTCTCCCTGCTCCTCGTCCTGCCGATCGCGCTGCCGGGAATCGTCACCGGCATGGCGCTCAACGCGACGTTCAATACGCTCCACGTACCGTTCAACCTGTGGACGATCGTGGCCGGCCACGCGACGTTCTGCGTGGTGACCGTCTACAACAACGTGATCGCGCGCATGCGCCGCTCTTCGCGCTCCATCGAGGAGGCCTCGATGGACCTGGGCGCGACGACGGCGCAGACCTTCCGCTACGTGACCTTCCCGGTGGTGCGGACCGCCCTGGTGGCCGGGGCGCTGCTGGCTTTCGCCCTCTCGTTCGACGAGGTCATCGTCACGACGTTCACCGCCGGCACGCAGGAGACGATCCCGATCTGGATCCTCAACAACCTCCGCCTGCCGAACCAACGCCCCATCGTCAATGTCGTGGCGGTCTTCCTCGTGCTCCTCTCCCTGCTGCCGCTCTACCTGGCCCAGAAGCTGACGCGTGATGGCGGCACGCCCGCCGGGCGCGCCTGAGCGCCCCGCGCGGCCGAGCGGCGATCAGCCCCATCGCTTGGCAACGAGCGGCGCCGGGGCGCTTCCTGTCGCGACCGGGGCAGCCGCAGCCAGGCGCCCGCTGACGTCGGGCGCGCTTCCTGCCCCCGGTTGCGCCGCGGCAAGCAGGACCAGGCCAAGGAGAACGGAGCTGAAAAGGGCAAGCACGCCCGGAGCACGGCGCATCGCGCGCCTCCACGCTGTGGCCGCCTGGCCGGCGGTGGGCGTGCCCCACGCAGACGAGTCTGCCCCACGCGGCTTATCGCGGGCTTATCTCGAGTGGCCGCAGATCCCGGCCGGCGGCCGCGCGACGTGGCGACCGCGCCACGCGGCCATCACGCCCCGACGCGCGGGACGCCTACATGCCCTCGGGCTTGTAGCTCGGGTCGAGGTAGGTGTCCGGGTCGTCGTCGAAGTCGAGCTTGCATCCCTTGCCGCAGAAGTAGTACGTCGTCCCGTCGTGCTCGCTCGTCAGGGTCGTCGTCGCCGTGTCGACTTCCATCCCGCAGACCGGGTCTATCGCGACCGCCATGATGCCGCCTCCTGGGGTACGGCCGGGCACGAACCCGGTACTCCCCGGGAGTATAGCGGCGGGGCTGCGGCCCGCGTTGGGCGAGCGTAGGATGGTTGGCGTGACCGGTTCCAGCGACCCGACCGCGACTGCCCGTGCCCGCCTCGAGGAGGTCCGCCTGGCCCTGCGCGCGGAGCTGGGCGAGGAGATCGAGGCGCCCGGACAGATGACCTACGGCTCGCAGGCGGCCGCGGCCTCCCACGTCTTCGCCCAGCAGCGCGACCTGGCGCTGCGAGAGCAGGCCGAGCGCCGGTTCCACGCGGTTGACCACGCCCTGGCACGCCTCGCCGCGGGAACGTACTCGACCTGCGAGACGTGCGGTGCCGAGATCCCGGACGAGCGCCAGGAGCTGATCCCCTGGGCGACGACGTGCGTCTCCTGCGGCAGCCACGCCCGGTGACAGGCCCTGTCCGGCGGTGCCCGGTGTCTCCGCCATGGTGACGATGAACGCCGACGCGCCGCTGGTCGGCCTCGACCGGATCCGGGCAGCAGCGGCCCTGCTCCGCGGCGTGACGGTCCGGACGCCCCTCGTCGCGTTCGGCGACCCTGGGCGCGGCCAGCTCCTCAAGGCAGAGTCGCTCCAGCCGATCGGCGCCTTCAAGCTGCGCGGCGCGTATACGGCCGTCGCCTCGCTTGGGCCGGACGACCTGCGCCGCGGCGTCATCACCTATTCGTCCGGGAACCACGCACAGGGTGTGGCTCGCGCCGCACGGCTCCTGGGCTGCGTTGCGGTCGTGGTCATGCCGCAGGACGCCCCCGCCATCAAGCGGGCGCGGGTGCTCGCCGACGGCGCAGAGCTCGTGATCGTGGGAACCGCCAGCTCCGAGCGACAGGCGGTTGCCGAACGCCTGGCCGCGGAGCGCGGCCTCACGATCATCCCGCCCTTCGATGACGACCGGATCATCGCCGGCCAGGGCACCTGCGGCCTGGAGATCGCCGAGGACGTGGAGGACCTCGGCCTCGTCCTGGTCCCGGTCGGCGGCGGCGGGCTGGCGAGCGGCGTCGCGGCTGCGGTGAAAGCCCTGCGACCGGCGGCGCGCGTCATCGGCGTGGAGCCCGAGCTGGCCGCGGACGCGCGCGAATCACTGGCGCTGGGCCGGATCGTGGAGTGGTCGGCTGCCGACGTCTCGCGGACGATCGCCGATGGGACGCGGACCCAGGCCCTCGGGATCCGCACGTTCGCCCACCTGCGCGCGTACCTCGACGGCATCGTGACGGTCTCCGAGGCGGAGATCGCCGCGGCCGTGCGCCTGGCGGCCGAAGAGGCCCGCCTGGTCGTGGAGCCCTCGGGCGCCCTGGCGATCGCGGCGCTTCGCTTTCACGCGGACGAGATGGGGCTTGCGCTGGTGCGCGGCACGGTCGTGGGCGTCGTGTCGGGCGGCAACGTCGACCCGGAGCGCTACCGCACCTACCTGCAGGCGCCGATCCCGGCCTGAGCGTCAGGCTGACGGCGCGGATGCCGCATCGGCCGACGCGGCGGCGGCCGCGGCCCGGGCATCCTCCATCGCCTCGCGGCGGCGCGTGACCGCCTCGTCGTGGCGCATCCAGGCCGCGGTCGCGAGGAGGAGGGCCAGCAGGAACCCCGCATCGCCGACACCCCACATGATCGCGCCGGCCGCCTGCTGATCCTCGAGCGGCGCCGGGCCCCAGAGACGCCCCGTCGTCGCGTAGTGCGGGTAGAGGACCGTCCCGGCGAACATGATCGCGACCCCCAGGAACGAGTTGAACGGCATCTCCAGGAACATGAAGAGGAGCCGCGCCGGGTGGCTCATCCGCCAGGGGCTGGGGTCGCGGCCCACCATGGGCCACCAGAAGAGCATCGAGGTGGCCAGGTAGAGCGCGTGCTCCAGGTCGTGCAGCCAGACGTTCTCGAGCGCGGCGTCGAAGAGCGGCGAGAAGTGGGTACCCCACATGACCCCGGTGAAGAGGAGCCAACCGACGAGCGGGTTGCCAACCACCCGGACGATGTGTGACTGGAGGGCGGGCAGGATCCAGCGTCGCCGCGCGCCGGGTGTGGCAACCCGCAGGACCAGGGTGATCGGTGCGGCCAGCACGATCGCCGGCGCGGCGAGGAAGATCAGGATCACGTGCTGGAGCATGTGGACGGAGAAGAGCGTGGTGTCGTAGCGCTCGATGCCGGATTGCAGCGCGATTGCGATCGCGGCGAGGCCCAGCAGGAAGAAGGCGGGTCGGTCCCGCGGAACCGGGTTCGCCGGGTGGGCCGCGTCCACCCGGCGGACGGCCCACAGGTAGGCAGCGGCGGCTCCGAAGAGCGGCAGCCAGATCGTCAGGTCGAAGGACCAGCCCAGCACGAACGCGGCCAGGTCCGGGGCGGGCGGCACGCCGCCGCCGTGTGCCGTGGCGGCAGGGGCTCCGGCCAGCAGTGCCAGCATTGCGGGCGCGGCTGGCAGCCAGCGGCGAACCCGGGGGCGACGCCAGCGGCGCGGGACGCCGGGGCCGGGCACGGCTCGGGAATTCGGGGCGGTCACGGGTTCGATTGTGGCGCGAAGCGGCTCCGACGGTCGCCTCCAGCCCGGGCGGTGTCCCGGGGAGGGGAACCGTGCCCACCAGACCTGCGCACGCGCGCATCTTTCCCGCCGCTTCGGGTATCATGCGCGCGCCTCCGCACCTTCGGCGTCCCCCGGAGCAGGAGCGAGGCGAGGAGGGGGCCGCCGGACGCGTTCGGGCGGCGCGCCGCTGCAACTGCACGAGGTCGATCGACGCATGGGTCTGGGTGCGAAGGGGTGGACTCGCCGCGCTGGCGCAGTCGCGGCTCTCGTCGCGCTGGCCATGCTCCTCTCCGCGTGCACCGACTTCAACGTGCGGACGGCGCTCCCGCCGGACGCCGCTTCCGTGCAGGGGCAGGCCACCCGCAACCTCTACGACATCGTCTTCGTGATCGGCGTCGCGATCTTCGTGCTCGTGGAGGGCCTGATCCTCTTCGCGGTCCTGCGCTATCGCCGCAAGAGCGGCGACGACGAGCTGCCGCCGCAGATCCACGGCAACAACCGGCTCGAGATCATCTGGACCGCGATCCCGATCGCGATCGTCCTGTCCCTGTTCGTCCTCTCCTGGCAGACGCTCAACACCGTCGACGCGCACACGCCGACGCCGCCGGTCCGCATCGGCGTGGTGGCCTACCAGTGGCAGTGGCAGTTCGTCTACGCGCCCGACGGCGTGGCCTGGCAGGACTGCAATGCGCCCGCGAACGCGGGCAAGTGCGTGACCGTCTTCGGGACGCCGCCGGCGGGCGGTGACCGAACGAACTGGACGCCGCCCACGATGCACGTCCCGGTCAACGAGACGGTGGAGCTCCAGATGCATTCCATCGACGTCATCCACTCGTTCTACGTCCCGGCGTTCCTCTACCAGCGCGACATCACGCCGGGCCGGGACCAGGTGATCCAGTTCACCGCCGACCGGATCGGCACGTATCGCGGCCAGTGCACCCAGTTCTGCGGCCTCTACCACCAGTTCATGGAGTTCCAGGTGAAGGTGGAGTCGAAAGCCGACTACACGGCCTGGCTGCAGCAGGAGCTGACGCCGCCCCCATCCCCCTCCCCATCGCCCGCCCCCAGCGGCCCGGCCGGCTCGCCTGGGGCGAGCGCGGCGGCGGGTGCCTCCGTGACGCTCCAGCTCACCGCCTCGGGGATCGCCTACGACAAGACCGACCTCACGGCACCGGCCAACACGCCGTTCTCGATCCTGTTCGCGAACAACGACGCGGGGATCCCGCACAACGTCTCGATCCACGCGGGCTCCGCGGGCGGGACGGAAGTCTTCAGGGGCGAGATCTTCAGCGGGGTCGGCACCCGGACCTACGCCGTGCCGGCCCTGCCGGCCGGCACCTATACGTTCGCCTGCTCGGTGCACCCGAACATGACGGGCACCCTGACGGTCAGATGACCGTGCGCGCCGCCCGTGCCTGCCCCCGGTTCGCGGTCGGCCTCGCAGCCCTCGGCGCGGCGTCGATCGTGCTCGCAGGCTGCGCCTCTGGCGGGGTGGCGGCCACGCCGCCTGGCACGTCGGTGATCCAGATCGGCTCGCCGCTCATCGGGAAGCCCGCCCCGGCGCTCGCCGGCACGACCCTCGACGGGGCACCGTTCGACCTGGCCTCGCTGCGCGGGTCGCCCGTCCTCGTCAACTTCTGGGCCTCCTGGTGTGGCCCCTGCCGCGACGAGTTCCCGATCCTCGCGGCCGCCGAGAAGCGCCACGCGGCGCAGGGGCTCAAGGTCGTGGGCGCCCTGTTCAAGGACGACGCCGCGCCGGCGCGGACGTTCGTGGCGGACCAGAAGGCAGACTGGTCGACGGTGACGGACCCCGCCGGCACGATCGCCCAGCCGTGGGCCGTCCTCGCCCCGCCGCAGACCTATTTCATCGGCCGCGACGGGATCGTCCGCGACGTCCAGATCGGGCAGGTTCGCGACGCGGCAGAGCTCGACACGATCCTCGCGGCGATCCTGAATTGAGCACCGCCGTCGACGGCACGGCGGCCGGCCGCCGTGCCGCGATCGAGCCCGCTGGACTACCGTCAGGCCGCGACGCGGGGCCACTGGCGATCGAGGTCCGCGGGCTGCGCAAGAGCTACGGGGCGCTCACCGTCCTCGATGGCCTGGACCTCGCGGTCCCCCGCGGCGAGCTCGTGGCGCTGCTCGGCCCGAATGGCGCCGGCAAGACCACCACGGTGGAGATCCTGGAAGGCTACCGAGGCGCCGATGGCGGCGAGATCCGGATCCTCGGCATGGACCCCACTCGTGACCGGGCCGCGCTCCACGGGCGGGTCGGCCTGATGCTCCAGAGCGGGGGCATCACGCCGCAGGGACGCCCGCGCGAGCTGGTCCGGCTGCACGCCCGCTTCTACGCGGACCCTGCGGACCCCGACGAGCTGCTGGAGCTCCTGGGGCTGACCCAGGCGGCGGACCGGCGCTACAAGCTCCTCTCGGGCGGCGAGAAGCAGCGGCTCTCGCTGGCGCTCGCGCTGGTCGGCCGGCCCGAGCTCCTCATCCTCGACGAGCCGACCGCCGGCATGGACCCCGCCGCGAAGGCGGTGGTGCGCTCGCTGATCGCGGATCTCCGGTCGGTCGGCCGCACGATCCTGCTGACCACCCACGAGCTCGCCGACGTCGAGCGCCTGGCGGACCGGGTCGTGGTCATGGATCGCGGGCGCGTGGTCGCCGCCGGGACGCCGGCCGAGCTCGTGGCCGGGTCGGGGCCGGTCCTGCGGTTCCGGTTGGCGAGCGGGGACGGGGCCGGCGTCGCGATCGCCGCGGAGGAGCTCGAATCGCTGGGCGCCGCGCTCGGCGGGACCCTGGTGCCCGATGGAGCGCCCGGACGTCACCGACTTGCCGGGAGCGCGCCGGATCCGCGGGCGATCGCGTACCTCGCCGACTGGTGCGAGGAACGCGGCCTGCTCCTCGCGGAGATACGGACATCCGGCGGCACGCTGGAGGAGCGGTTCCTCGAGCTGATCGCGGAATCGCGGCCGGGCGACCAGGCCCGGGCTGCAACGTCCGCCCCGGTCGCCGATGCCAGCGGCGCGGCCGAACCGGCCGTCGACGGCAGGGGGCGCGAATGAGCCGCACGATGCTCCCCGAGGTGCTCCGCGGCGGCGATGGCCGGGCCTCCTCCCCGGCGGCGCGGATCGCGTCCGCCCTCGAGATGGAGCTGCGCCTGACGAGCCGCCGCCTCGAGAACCTGTTCGTGACGCTCATGCTGCCGGCGGTCCTGCTCGTCTTCTTCGGAGCCGTCCCCAGCCTGCCAGCCGCTGCCAAGGCGGCCCCGGGAACGCGCCCGATCGATGTGGTCCTGCCGGCGATCCTCGCCACGGCGATCGTCGCGGCCGGGCTCGTCAACCTGGGCATCTCGACCGGCTTCGAGCGTTCGTACGGCGTCCTGAAGCGGCTGGGCGGGTCCCCACTCACTCGGGGCCAGCTGCTGGTGGCGAAGATCGGCACGATCGTCGTGGTCGAGGCGGTCCAGGCAGTCCTGCTCGTCGGGCTGGCGGTCGTGGTGTTCGGCTGGCGTCCCGGGTCGGGATGGGACCCGCTCGTCGTGGTCGCGGCGGTCGCCCTCGGGACCGGCGCCTTCAGCGCGCTCGGGCTCCTCTTCGCCGGGACGCTCCGAGCTGAGGCGACGATGGCGCTGACGAACGCGCTGTTCCTGATCGCGCTCCTGCTTGGCGGCCTCCTCGTGCCCGCCCATCAGCTGCCCGGCGCGCTCGGCGCGTTCGCCTCGCTCCTTCCCACCGCGGCGCTCGCTGATCTGCTCAGGATCGGCCTGGGCAGCGCCACCGGCGACACGGTCGGGCCGCTCCTCCTGCTCGGCGCGTGGGCGGCGGGCACGACGCTCCTGACGGCGCGAACCTTCCGCTGGGAGTAGCGTGGTCCGTGGCGGGCGACCGGCGGCGGCGCCCGCTCAGCGGGTCCGGGGAAAGCCCAGGTCGACCTTCGACGTGCCCGGATCCGGCCAGCGCGACGTGACGACCTTCGCCCGCGTGTAGAACTGGACCCCTTCCGGGCCGTACATGTGGAGATCGCCGAAGAGCGACGCCTTCCAGCCCCCGAAGCTGTAGTACGCGACCGGGACCGGGATCGGCACGTTGATCCCGACCATGCCGGCGTTGACCTCGAACTGGAACTGCCGCGCGGCGCCCCCGTCGCGGGTGAAGATCGCGGTCCCGTTCCCGTAGGGGTTGGCGTTGATGACCCCGATCGCCTCCTCGTACGTGTCCACACGCATCACCGTGAGGACGGGCCCGAAGATCTCATCCCTGTAGCAGTCCATCCCCACCTTGACGTGGTCGATGAGGCTGGGGCCCAGGAAGAAGCCCTCGCTCTCGCGATGGAGCGGGTGCTGACGCCCGTCGGTGACGACCGTGGCTCCCTGCGCGGGGGCCGATTCCAGGTACGAGGCGACCTTCTCCATGTGCTGGGCCGTGATGAGCGGCCCCATCTGGGAGGCCGGATCGGCCCCCGGGCCCACGATGACCCGGGGCAGCCGGGCGCGGATCGCCTCGACCAGCGGGTCCGCGACGTCCCCGACCGCGACGATCGTGGCGATCGCCATGCAGCGCTCGCCCGCTGAGCCGTAGCCCGCGGAGACGGCCGCGTCGGCGGCCATGTCGATGTCGGCGTCGGGCAGGACGAGCATGTGGTTCTTCGCGCCGCCCAGGGCCTGGACCCGCTTGCCGTTCCTGGTCGCGGTCTCGTAGATGTATCGCGCGATCGGCGTGCTGCCGACGAAGCTGACGGCAGCGATGTCCGGGTGCGCCAGGATCCGATCGACCGCGACCTTGTCCCCCTGGATGACCGTGAAGACGCCGGCCGGGACGCCCGCCTCGGCGAGCAGCTCGGCCATGAACAACGCCGCGGACGGGTCCTTCTCCGACGGCTTGAGGATGAACGCGTTCCCGCAGGCGATCGCGGTTCCGAACATCCACATCGGCACCATGGCCGGGAAGTTGAACGGCGTGATCCCGGCGACCACGCCGAGCGGCTGGCGGATCTGGTAGACGTCGACGCCCGTGGAGGCCTGCTCGGAAAAGCCGCCCTTGAGCAGGCTCGAGATCCCGCAGGCGAACTCCAGGTTCTCCAGGCCGCGCGCGATCTCGCCCAGCGCGTCCGAGGTGACCTTGCCGTGCTCTGCGGTCAGGTGCGCCGCGAGCTCCTTCCGGTTCGCCTCCACGAGGTTGCGGATGCGGAACAGGATGTCCGTGCGCCGCGACAGAGATGTCGCCCGCCACGCCGGGAACGCCGCCTTGGCGGCCGCGACCGCTGCGTCGACCTCTTCGGCCGAAGCGAAGTCGACGGTTCGGGCGATCCCCCCGCGCGCCGGGTCGTAGACCGGCCCGAAGCGTCCCGATCTGCCGACGACGCGCTGCCCACCGATCCAGTGGCTGACCCGCTCGACGGTTGCCGGCGCTCCTGTGCCCGGCTGGGCGACCTGCGTCATCTCGAGAACCTCGATCCTGCGGAACGCGTGGTCGGCTCGCGCCGACGCTGGGAGGATCGTGAGGATACCGCGACGTCGCCAGGGCCGGGAATCACGAACCCCGGCGGGCGGGCCGGGGTTCGCTGGTGGATTCGGTCTTTGGTTGCGGGGAAGGGATTCGAACCCTTGACCTTCGGGTTATGAGCCCGACGAGCTGCCGCTGCTCCACCCCGCACGCGCACTATACACGTTCGCGGCCCCACTGGTCAAAGGAATGTCCACGCACCCGGGTGTTTCGGCGATGCGCCTCCTCGCAGGCGAGGGGGTCCGTGGGTGCCCGCCGGGCGTCACCCGCCGGTTCCCCCCGCGGCCGGGGTCTCGCGTCCCGGGTGGAGTCGGCTGCCCTGCTGGTCGCACCCGGCGAACAGGCGGCGGGGATCGACCGGTCGGCGCTCGGGCGGACCTGGGCATTCGCTGGATCTGTTCGTCACGCGCGACCATCGGGGCCACGGGCTCCGCGGCCGAGCCCGGTCCCCCTGTCGAGTCGGGCGGTTTGTTCGTCGCGGGCGACACTGGCGCGGCGCCTCCTCGCAGGCGAGGGGGCGGTTGTAGAGTGCGGGGACACGCGAGCCGCCAATCCTCGGGAGCTCTCCCGCCGATGCCTGCCGACGACCTCCTTGCCGCCGCCCGAGCCGTCCGCGAACGAGCCTACGCCCCGCACTCCGGGTATCTCGTCGGGGCCGCGCTCCTGGACGCGGAGGGACGGATCCACGCGGGAGCCAACGTCGAGAACGCCGCGTATCCACAGGGCCAGTGCGCCGAGGCCTCCGCGATCGGCGTGATGATCGCCGCCGGCGGCCGCCGGATCGCCGAGGCGCTCGTGGTCGCCGATGCCGCCAACGGCCTCCCCACTCCGTGCGGCGGCTGCCGCCAGCGCCTGCGCGAGTTCATGCCGCTCGATGCGCTCGTCCACCTTGCGGGCGCGCGCGAAGGAGTCATCAGGTCGGTGACGCTCGGCGAGCTGCTCCCGCTCAGCTTCGGCCCGGAACACCTGCGGAAGGAGCCCCGAGCATGAGCGATCCCGCGACCCTCGCCGCAGACGTCCTGCGCGAGCGTGCGCCCGGGCGCTCCCCGCGCCTCGGGATCGTGCTGGGCTCCGGGCTCGGCGGTCTTGCGGAGATCCTGGGGGAGGCGGTCGCGGTGCCCTACGCGAAGATCCCGGGATTCCCGACCTCGACCGTGCCCGGTCACGCGGGCCGGTTCCTGATCGGCGAGCTGGGCGGGGTGACGGTCGCCTGCATGCAGGGGCGCTTCCACCTCTACGAGGGCTACCCGGCGGCGGTCATCAAGCTGCCGATCCGGACGTTCGCCGCGCTCGGCGTGGAGGCACTCCTGCTGACCAACGCGGCCGGCTCGTTGCGGGCCGAGGCGGGGCCGGGCAGCCTCATGCTCATCACGGATCACCTCAACTTCACGTGGACGAACCCCCTCGTCGGGCCGAACGACGACGCGTGGGGCGAGCGCTTCGTGGGCCTCGAGGACGCCTACGATCCCGAGCTTCGTGCCCGCCTGCTGCGGATCGCCGGGAAGCTGGAGATCCGCCTGCACGAGGGCGTTTACTGCTCGCTGCTGGGCCCGCTCTTCGAGACGCCCGCGGAGATCCGCGCCTACAAGGTGCTGGGCGCCGACGCGGTCGGGATGTCCACGGTGCCGGAGGTGATCGTGGCGCGCCACGCCGGGCTGCGGGTCGCGGCGATCAGCGCGATCACGAACATGGCGGTCGGGATGAGCGACGTGCCGATCGATCACGCGCAGACGCTGCGCGGCGCGGCGATCGCGGCGGCCGACCTGACCAGGCTGGTCCGGGAATTCGCGGGCTCGTTTGCCGCCGGACAGGGACCGAAAGGGTAGCCGGTGCTCCCGCAGGAGGTCATCCGGGCGAAGCGCGACGGCCGCGCGCTCACCGACGGGGAGATCGCAACCTTCGTCGCCGGGATCACCGACGGCTCGATCAGCGAAGGGCAGGCCGCCGCGTTCGCGATGGCGGTCTTCTTCCGCGGCATGACCCGGGCGGAGACCGTCGCCCTGACCCGCGCGATGCGCGACTCCGGCAGCATCCTGGACTGGTCGGACGCGGACCTGCCCGGTCCCCCGCTGGACAAGCACTCGACGGGAGGTGTCGGCGACAAGCTGTCCCTGATGCTCGCGCCGATCGTGGCCGCGTGCGGCGGCGCGGTGCCGATGATCTCGGGTCGCGGCCTGGGTCATTCCGGCGGCACCCTCGACAAGATGGACGCGATCCCGGGCTACACGACCGCGCCCGACATCGCCACGTTCCGGCGGGTCGTCCGCGAGGTCGGCTGCGCGGTGATCGGGCAGACGCCCGACCTCGCGCCGGCGGATCGGCGCCTCTACGGGATCCGCGACGTCACCGCGACCGTGGAGAACGTCGCGCTCATCACGTCGTCGATCCTCTCCAAGAAGCTGGCTGCCGGCCTCCGCGGGCTCGTGATGGACGTCAAGTTCGGATCCGGCGCGTTCATGCGCGAGGCGGCCGACGCGCGCGAGCTGGCAACGAGCATCGTCGAGGTCGCGAACGGCGCGGGCTGTCCGACCACGGCGCTGCTGACCGACATGAACCAGGTGCTTGGCCGGGCGGCCGGCAACGCCGTGGAGACGCGCGAGGCGATCGCCTACCTGGCCGGCGAGGACGGGCCCGACGGGCAGCGAGGCCGTGAGCCCCGCCAGCACGAGGTGACGATGGTGCTCTCGGCGGAGCTGCTGGTCACCGGTGGGCTGTTCGCCTCGGTGGCCGACGCACGGGTCGCCTGCGAACGCGCCCTCGCGTCGGGGGAGGCCGCCGAACGGTTCGCCCGGATGGTCGCCGCGCTGGGAGGCCCCGCCGACCTGCTGGCCCGTCCCGATGCGTACCTGCCGCTCCCCGAGGTGACGCGGCCCGTGCTGCCGGCCCGGGCGGGATTCGTCGCCGTCGAGGATGCGCGGGCGATCGGTCTCGCGATCGTCGGGATGGGCGGCGGACGGGTCCGGGCGGACCAGCGGATCGACCACGCCGTGGGCTTCACCCGGGTGGCGCCGATCGGCGCCCGGGTGGGCCCGGACCGTCCGCTCGCCCTCGTGCACGCTCGTTCGGCGGCCCAGGCGGAGGCCGCCGCCGCGGAGCTGCGAGCGGCCATCGAGATCAGTGACGAGCCGCCGGTGCTCGCCCCGGTGGTGCTCGAGCGCATCACCGCGTAGGCGTCGCGTTGCGCGTCATCGGCCCCGGAACGGACCCCCCTGTCCAGGAGCGCGCAGGAGCGCGGTCGTCGCGCCCCAGGATGCGAGGGCCAGGCCGGCGGCGAAGATCGGCCAGGCGAACGTGTCCGGGACGCCGCCGGCGACGATCCGTCCGGCGTCCACGGTGAAGCTCAGGATGACCACGAGCCCACCCGCGATGCCCGCGGCAACCTGCGTCCGGCCGGCCCGGATTGGCCGGCTCTCGCGAATGCTCCTGGCGGTGGCCAGGCCGAACCCGACCAGCGCGAGGCTGACCGCGCCCGGGGCCCAGACCGGCCCGGTCCAGGGCATCGGGACCAGGAAGAGGAGGTCCCACGTCCCGACCGACGAGGGCCAGCCGATGAACGCCCACAGCCAGAGGTAGTAGAAGATGTCCCAGGTCCCGAAGGCAACGGCGGTCCACGCCAGCTGCTCGAAGCCGCTCCGGCCGGCGAGCCAGCCGACCGATGCGAGCATCACGAGCGTCGCCGCCTCGCGGCCCATCTCGATCCCGGCCAGGTCGCTCGGCAGGGTCGGGTCCGGGATCGGGAAGAGCGCCCCCGGGTGGATGCCCAGCGCGCGCTGGAGGTAGACGACAACGGCCGCCTCCAGGAAGGCCATCGCGACCGCGTAGGCCAGGACGACCACCCCCACCGCCCTGAAGTCGGCGGGGGGCACTTTCCCGAGAGGGTCGTGCGGCACGGGCGGGGCGTCCATCTCATCGGACGGGATCATGCTTCCAGTATCGGCCGCGCGGGCGGAGCAGGCTGCCGGGCAAGGCGCGCCGCGGCGTCATGCGCGGCTGGGCGAACCCTCTTGTCAGCGAGGCGATCCACCGTCCTTGAGGAACAGGACTTCCGCCCCGAGCGGGTGGAAGCCCGCCGCGAGCACGGCCCGGAGGGATGCGGCATTCCCGGGCGCCACCTGCAGGAAGACGCGGTCGCCACGCGGCACGGCGAGCATCGACACCGCGGCAAGCGTGCGACCGAGGCCCCGGCCGCGCGCTGACGCCTCAACCTCGAAGGCGGCCTCCCACCGGCCGGCGAGCCCGCGCCCCACGACCAGGAGCCCGCTCCCGTCGGCCAGCTGCCACGCGCGCACGTCCGTGCGGTAGCGAAGCGCCCGGGAGACGCGCGCGAGGGCGAGGTCCGGGGCGATCTCGCGAAGTGCGTCGGGGAAGGGCGGAGCACCCGCTCCGGCCCTGGCGGCAAGCACGACGTCGAGCGTCCCAGGCACGGCTCCGAGTCGTCTGCCGAGCCAGGACAGGAACGCGGCGCCCATGGGTGCCGCGATGTCGTCGGGGTCCAGGTGGGCGATCACCTCGTCCGGGTCGACGTCCGCGGCGACGACATGGTGACCAGTGAAAGCGAGAACCGCGTGGACGGGACCGTCCGGGGACGGGACGACCTGGGTCTCGCCGTCCCCGGGCGGGAAGCTGCCGGCGGCGACATCCTCGAGGAGCCGGCGCAACCAGGTCGCGGCGCCGTCCGCGGAAGTCGGATGATCGAGCGCCTCGCCGGCGGCGGCATCGGTCAACGCGGGCGTCTCGGGCGTGCCGGTGCACGGGCTGCCCTGATCGTGGGGCGCGCATCCCGGGGCGTCGTGACGGCGCTCGCGGGCACCGCCGGCCCCTCCCCGATGGCCGCCGCAGCCGGACCGTCGACGATCGCGTCGACGATCCCAACCACGAGCGTCCGGATCGGCGCGCCGGGGGCCGCCAGGACCTGGCGAGCGGAGTTGCCTTCGTCGAGGATCAGGACCGTCTCGCCGGCGCCGGCGCCCACCGTGTCGACGGCGATCAGGTAGCCGCCCGCCGGCCGGCCGGACGGGCCCAGGAGATCGCACAGCAGCAGCGTCCGGCCGTCGAACGCCGGGACGTTGATCGTCGAGACCACCGTCCCGACGACCCGGCCCAGCTTCACCTCTCGTCCCTCGTGGGGGGCGCGAGCGGTGAGACAGCGTCCACGATCCCCACGATCGCGTGGTCCACCGGGACGAACGGGTCCGGCATCGCCTGGGCGGCCTCACGGGCGGCCACGAAGTAGACCAGCTCGCCGGGCCCGGCCATGTGGACCGCGTCCGCCGCAACGAGCTGGCTTCCCAGCGGCCGCTGGTGCCGGTCGAGCGGCTGGATGACGAGAAGCTTCACGCCCTCGAGGCCGGGTGCCTTGACCGTCGCGACCACCGTGCCGATGACGCGGGCCAGCTGCATGACCGGCTACCCCCGGACCCGCGCGGCGAAGCGGGCGTCCGCGGCGAGATTGTCGGCCATCTCGGCGTGGAGCCGCGGGATGACGCGCCACGCGAGACCGGGCGAGCCAGCGATCCGGCCGGCGCCGATCTCCACGGCCGCCTCCACGTCCGCGACCGGCCCGTCGAACAGGAGATAGCCCTTGCCGCCGATGTCGTCGGCGAGGCGGATCTCGAGGAGCTGCACGCGAGCGCCCTTGAGCCCCGCGTCGGCGGCCTCGATGATCGCGGCGACCGTGGCCGTCTCGATGACGCCCAGCGCCTCCCCGGCGGCCGTCCGCCGCTCCCCGCGGATGGCGGGCACGAGCGCCGGGTGGACGTTGGGAAGGAAGACGGCATCGAGGATCGAGGACGCCCCGACCTCGCGGCCCGCGTCGAGGGCCTCTTCCACGTCGGCGACCGCGCCGCCGACGAGGATGAGGTACTTCCCCGGGTGGACGGTGCCGGCCCGGATCACGTCGATCGGGGCGCGCTTGGCCATCGCGTCCCCGGCCTCGATCCCGGCGGCGATCGAATCCAGCTCGAGAAGGGCGAGGGCCGGCTCGATGGCGGGAGGGGCGGGCACGGCGGGCGGGGCCATCGTCAGACGATCCGCAGCGCGCCGACGACGGTGATCCGCCGCTCGCGCGAGAACGTCCGCGGCCGGGTCAAGCCGTCGCCCGACGGGCTGGCGATCGAGAAGGAGGTGAAGCCTTCGCCGCCTTCGCCGAGGCCCGCGACGTTGGGCCCGTTCGTCACGAAGATGCTGCAGTTCATGGCCCGGGCCATCTTCGTGATCGTCTCGACGTTCGTGGAGTGGATCGACGCGGTATGCCGGAAGCCGTGCTCCATCCGCACGGCGAGGTCGATCGCCTGGTCCACCGTCCCGACGCGGACGATTGGGAGGACCGGCATCATCTGCTCGGTCCAGGCCAGGCTGTGGTCGCGCGGGACGTCGGCAATCAGGAGACGGGGCGGAGGCTCGGCCTGGACGCCGATCTCGGCGAGGATCTTCGCTGCGTCGCGGCCGATCCACGCCGGGTTCATGACGCCCGGCCTGCCCGGCTGGCCGAGCTCCGTGAAGATCACGCGCTCCAGGCGGCGCAGCTCGTGCTCCTTGAGCAGGTAGGCCCCGTTCTGGGTCATCGCCCGGATCAGCCGGTCGGCGACCGAGTCCACGACGAGCACGACCTTCTCGTCGATGCACACGATGTTGTTGTCGAAGGACGCGCCCCGGACGATGTCGCGGGCCGCCCGTTCGACGTCGGCGGTCGCGTCGACGACGGCGGGCGGGTTGCCCGGGCCGGCGGTGATCGCCCGCTTGTCCGTCCGCAGGGCCTCGCGCACGACGGCCGGCCCGCCCGTCACGAGGAGGACCCGGACGCCGGGGTGGCTCATGAGCGCCCGGGCAGTCTCGATCGTGGGGGCCGCGACGGCAGTCACCAGGTTCGGCGGGCCGCCGGCGCCGACGATCGCCCGGTTGACGAGGCGGATCGTCTCCGCGGAGCAGCGACGCGCACCGGGATGCGCGTTGAAGACGACTGCGTTGCCGGCGGAGACGATGCTGATCGTGTTGTTGATGATCGTCGAAGTCGGGTTCGTCACGGGGGTGATGGCGGCCACGACCCCGAACGGGGCGAACTCGGTGACCATCATCCCCGCGTCGCCGGTGACGGCCTGGACCTCGAGGTCCTCGGGCCCCGGCGCCTTCGAGGCCACGAGGCGGTTCTTGACGATCTTGTCCTCGACGCGTCCGAGGTGCGTCTCCTGGTGGGCCATCCGGGCCAGCTGCTCGGCGTGGTCCAGCATCGACCGGCGCACCGCGTCGATGATCACCTTGCGGCCGGCCAGGCCCTGGGCCCCGTAGGCCCGGAACGCCTCCGCCGCGGCCGCAACGGCCTCGTCGATGGTGGCGTGGATGCCGTCCCCCAGCTCCGCATCGGCGGCAGCCGACAGCTCGGCCTCCGCGCGAAGGCCGACGCCCGGCCGCTCGCCGCCGGCCGACGCCACGCGCCGGCGGACACGTTCGATGATCTCGGCGATCTCGTGCCTGTCGAGCTCGTTCATGGCTTCGGCCGCTACTTGCGGTAGACCTCCGTCCCGCCGATCTCCCACGTGTCCACGATCGCCATGATCACGGCGTCGCACGGCCGGTCACGGGTCATCTCGGTCTGGCGGGCAGAGCTGCCGGTTGCGTAGAGGACCACCTCGCCCACGCCCGCCCCGACCGCGTCGGCGGCCACGACGTAGCCGCCGGCTTCCCGGTTCTCCGCGTCGAGCTGGCGCACCACGAGAAGCTTCCAGCCCTCCATGAGCGGCTCCTTCTGACTCGCGACCACGGTCCCGGTCACACGTCCCAGAAGCATCTTCCCACCGCCTGCTTGGGGACCGGGCGCGCCGGCGAAAAGCCGGCGCGCCCGGTCCCGCGTCCTAGCCCTTGCCGCCTTCGGCCTTCGCCTCCTCGAGCCGCCCCAGCGGTAGCACGAGGTCGACGTTGACGTGCGGCCGGGCGATCACGTGGCTGGCAACGACCTCGCCGACCTTCGCGGCGTTCCGCACGCCGGCCTCGACCGCCGCCTTCACGGCCGCGACGTCGCCCCGGACCACCGCGGTGACGTACCCGCCGCCGGTCTTCTCGTAGCCGACGAGCTCGACCTTGGCCGCCTTCACCATCGCGTCGGCGGCCTCGACCACCGCCGCGAACCCGCGGGCCTCGATCATCCCGAGTGCTTCTGCCATCGATCCGTTCTCCTTCTCGAGCCTGTCCGATTACGCCTTGGCTTCGCGTCCTTCGAGTCCCTCGATCGCCGCCAGCGCCGCCCGCCAGCCGACGTCGATGTCGCGCTCTTCTCCGCCCAGGTAGATGCGGCCCATCGAGCCGAAGGCCCGCACCTCCAGGATGTTGATATGGGCCGCCTTCTCCGCCTCGTTGGCGGCCAGCGCGGCATAGGCGGCCGGTTCCAGCTCCAGGACGTAGAGGGTCTGGCCGGGGATCAGCATCTGGCCGTGGCGGGTCCGGTTGATGAGCTGGGCCTGGTGGTCGTCGATGCGCCGGATGATCTGGCTGGAGAGGACGCGCGGCTTGATCCGGTCCGTCTCGCCCACGCCGACCTCGGCGAGGATTGCCGCACCCGCGGCGCGCACCTCCGCCTGCGACGGGGAGTGGATCTCGAGCATGCCGTAGTACCGCTCGATGATCTGCATGCCGGGCTTCACCGACGTCGTCTTGAGGGCGATGTCGGTCAGCCGGTTGATCTCGATCCCGGGCGACACCTCGATCGAGAGCGACGCGTCGCCCGCGAGCGGCAGGAAGCCCTGGGCAACCGTGCCGAGGAACGCCGCGTACTGGGCCTGGAGACTGTCCAGGAAGACGTACGCCCGAAGGTCAATGTTGCCCATGCGTGCCCTTCTCTCCCGTGACGATCCTGACGCCGGCCGAGGCCCCGATGCGGGTTGCGCCGGCCGCGATCATGTCCTGCACGTCCTCGGCGGTGCGGATCCCGCCGGCCGCCTTGACGCCCATCTTCGGGCCAACCGCCTCGCGCATGAGCGCGACGTCGAAGACGGTGGCCCCACCCGCCGCGTAGCCGGTGGACGTCTTCACGAAGTCCGCCTTGGCCTGCAACGCGAGCTGGCAGGCGACGACCTTCTCCTCGTCGGTGAGGAGCGCTGTCTCGATGATCACCTTGTTCGCCGCGCCGGCCTCGCGACAGGCGTCCGAGACGCGGGCGATGTCTTCGCGGACCGCGTCGAGCATCCCGCTCTTGAGGGCCCCGATGTTGATCACCATGTCGATCTCGCGGGCCCCGTCCCGGATCGCCCGCCGCGCCTCGAGCGCCTTGACCTCGGTGGTGGCCGCCCCGAACGGGAACCCGATGACCGAGGCCACCACGACGTCCGTGCCGCGCAGGTTGTCGGCCGCGCGGCGGACCCAGGTGGGGTTGATGCAGACCGCGGCGAAGCGGTACTCGGCGGCCTCCGCGCACAGGTGATCGATGTCGGCGGCCGAGGCGTCGGGCCGCAGCAGGGTGTGGTCGATGTAGCGGGCGAGGTCCGCCGGGACGTCGGCCGCGCGACCGTGGAAGTCGACGCGCGAGGCACCGCCGGCGACGACGTCGCGGACCTTGGTGGCGCACCGGGCGGCGCACGCGCCGCGGCACGACGCGCACGGGTCGGCGTCGGGCACGCCGGTGGCCGTTCCCGTGCCGAAGGCTGCGAGCACCTCCCGCGTGATCGCCTCCACCAGGTCGTCGCGTTGGCTGATCGTCTCGGTCATCCTGCTTGGCCCTCACCCGGTGATCGCATGTATTGGCGTTCGACACCCGTGATCTTCTCGACCCGTGCCGCGTGACGGCCCGGCCCCCACGCGGTCCCCAGCCACGCCCGCACGATCTCGATGGCAAGGCCCTCCCCGATGAAGCCTGCCCCCAGGGTCAGGACGTTGGCGTGGTTGTGCTCGCGGCTGTTGCGGGCGGAGGAGAGGTCGTGGCAGAGCGCGGCGCGGATGCCCGGGACCTTGTTGGCCACCATGCACGAACCGATCCCGGCCCCGTCGACGATCACGCCCCAGCGACAGGTGCCGCCGGCAACCAGGCGGGCGACAGCGTGGGCGATGTCCGGGTAGTCCACGGGATCGCTGCCGTGCGTGCCGCAATCGGAGACCGCGAAGCCGGCTTCCGTCAGCATCGCGCCGATCCGGTCCTTGAGGGCGCGGCCGCCGTGGTCTGCGCCGATCGCGATGGCGACGCGCTCCGCCGCCCCCGAAGCTGGCCCGGGCTCGGCGCCCGGAGCCGGAGCCGGCGCGGGCGCGGTCCGGGTGGTCGCGCCGGCGGCCAGCGTCGCGTCAACGATCCGGCGCACGACATCGCGGACCTCGTCCCTGGAAGGAGGGGCGGGCGGCGGGGCCGCCGTGTCGCGCGGCTCAGGCATGGTCGAGAACCCAGGCGGCGGTGGCTTCGTCGGCGACGAGCACGCTCACGCACGCCGCCCGCAGCGCGGCGAGGGCGATCGGGCCGCGTCCCGCGCCCGCGGCGAGGCCGACCGTCAGCGTCTTGGCGCGAAGCTCCTCGAGCGGAAGCCCGATCGTGCGTCGATCCAGCGACGGGAGCGCGATCCTGCCGTCCACGGAGAGGAACCGGCCCAGGATGTCGCCGACCGCGCCGGCGTCCGAGAGCGCAGCGAGATCTCCGTCGCCGAGATAGCCCGACGCGACGTGCACGCTGTCGGGCCCGTGCACGCCCATGCTGAAGATCGCGGTGGAGGCAGCCCGCGCGGCGGCGAGCGTCTCGCCAACCGATGGATCCTCCTCGAGCGCGTCGCGGAGCTCGGCCGAGCCCACGATCGCGGGGGCGGCCATGAGCCGGATGGCCGCGCCGCTGGTGGCCCCGAACCGTTCCACGATCTCGTGGGCCCGCGTTGGGCGCGCGGACCGGGAGGTGGCGCCGTTGAGCTGGACGATCTCGGTGGCGGCGGTCCAGCCCGGGCGCAGGTGGGCAGCCAGCTCGAGCATCGTGCGGCCCCAGGACACGCCGATCGCGCCGGCGGGCCGCACCGAGGCAAGGTGGGCCGCGGCCGCCCCCGCAACGCGCTCCCGCGCCAGGAGCTCGTCGTCCGGCGCGGAGCCGGTCGCCGGGACGTCCACGACGACGGCACCGCGCAGCTCGAAGCGGCGGACGAGCGCGTCCTCGAGCTCGACCAGGCGGGCCGCCGGGTGGACGATCTCGATCCGGACGGCCGATTCGCGCAGGGCGCGGTCCAGGAGCCGACCGACCTTGAAGCGGCTCACGCCCAACCGCTCGCCGACCTGGTCCTGGGTGAGGTGGAGCCGGTAGTAGAGCTGGGCTGCCCGGAGCATGAGCCGGGTCTCGGTGGAGAGCGGCTCACCCTGGCGCGGCGAGGCTGCGCTGATCGTCATGCTCAAATGTGCAGTGATCTGCTCATGTGTTGCCAACCGTACGTCGGCGACGGGTCGATGTCAAGGGGCAGGCGACCGGGGAGCGGCGCCTCCGGACGGGGCCGGCGTGCCGACGTCCGGCGCCGCGGCCGGGGGATGGAGGACCCCGCGGCCGATCGCCAGCCCGGCGACGAGCGCCACGACCATCACGACCGCGAACGTGTAGAAGGGAAGGTGGAGGTCGGAGGTGAAGAGCACGCCCGCCGTGATCGCGGCCACGATCGTCCCCAGCGTCCCGGCCGCACCGAAGACACCCTGCGTCGTCGCGGAGCGGCCGGCCGGCGTGCCTCGGGCGACGACCGTGTAGAGCGCCGGACCCAGCAGCCCGAAGGAGACGCCCTCGAAGATGACCACCGGGATGACGAGGACCGGGTCCCGGACCGCCGCGTAGAGGATCCCGGCCAGCGCGGCCCCGAGGCTGCCCAGCACGATGAGCGGCACCGGCCCGTGCCGATCCGACCACCGCCCGGCGAACGGCGAGACGATCACGACGCCCAGGCCGAACGCCGCGAAGGTGAGGCCGATGAGGCCGATGTCGGCGCCCAGCGCGGTCATCCAGAGGCTCCAGATCACGTCGTAGGTGCCGACGGCGAAGTAGCTGCCCACGTTGACGACGAGAGCGGCCACGAGGAGGCGGTTCCAGAGCGAGGCCGGCGCCGCCGCGGTGGGATTCGGGGTCGTGGCCGGGTCGGGAACGTGGAGCGGCGCCGGTCGGCGGAAGACGGTGAGGGCAAGGAGGAGCGCGGCGCCGGCGACCGCCAGCGTGCAGAAGACGAAGGGGAAGACGTACCCGCCGCCCAGGGCCGCCCCGATGCCCCCGAACGCCGGGCCGAGCAGGAGGCCAGCCATCTGGGCGGAGCTGTACAGCCCGAATGCTGCGCCGCGCTCCTCTGGGGCCGTCGCATCGAGGATGTAGGCGCGCGCTGCCGGGTCATAGGCCGCGGTGGCGAGCCCGGCCAGCCCGCGGGCGAGGAGGAACGCCGGCGCGCCGGTGAGCACCAGGGGGAGCGGCACGACGACCGCCGTGGCCACGATGCCGGCGAGCATGAGAATCCGCTTGTCCCCGCGGTCCGCGAGCGCTCCGAAGACAGGCTCGCCCAGCAGGCGCGCAGCCGGCCAGGCGGCCACGATCCAGCCGAGCGTCGCCGGGTCGATCCCCTGCTTCGTCAGGTAGAGCGGCAGGACCGGCAGCAGCGCGCCGAACCCGAGCCAGAGGATCGCCTCGGAGACCAGGACGGGAAGGATCGGGAGGATCCGGCCAAGCCGCCCGCGGACGCCGCTCGGGCGGATGCCGATCACGCGGGACGCCGGGCGAGGAGGTGAACCACGACCAGCGCCCCGGCGCAGGCAAACGCCAGCAGGCCCGCGCCCGCCATCCCGACCCCGAGTCCCGCGCCGTTGGAGATGAAGCCCATCACCGGCGGGTAGACCACCGACCCGGCGACCGCGGCCGCCGTGAGGATCCCGCTCACCGCGTTCGCCCGCGCCGGGTAGAGCGCTCCTGCGGACGCCATGATCATCGGGTAGATCGGGCCGCAGGCGAGGCCCGCGACGGCGAAGAGCGCGATCGACGCGCCGACCCATGGGACCACGACGGCCGCCACGATGGCGGCCCCGGCTGCCAGCCCGCACGCCGTCGCGACCGCGATCGGCGCGAACCGGTGGGCGAACCGGCTGGCGACGACGCGACCGATCGACAGCGCGGCCCAGAACAGCGAGAGCGCGACGGTCGCCACCTCGACCGGCGCCGCGTCAAGGAACCGGACCAGCCAGCTGGACACGCCATTCTCGGAGGCAACGTAGCAGGCGATCGCGAGCGCGAAGAGGACGAGAGGCAACGGCACGGCGGCCCGCGCACGCGGCCCGTGGCCGGAGGCGGTGGCCGCGGCCAGGCGGGGAACGCCGAGGTCGCGGGTGACGAGCCGCAGGCCCACCCCGATCACCATGAGGCAGGTGGCAGCGAACGGGAGGCGCCACGCGACACCGTTCGCCACGAGCGCACCGATCACGAGCGGCGCCGCGAGTGCCCCGAGGCTGAAGCAGAGGTGGAGGCGGCTGAGGGCGCGGCCACGGTTCTCGTGGAAGCGGTCGAGGAAGAGGCCGTTCATCCCGGCCTCGACCGAACCGGACCCGAAGCCGACGATCCCCGCGCCGCCCACGAAGAGCGCCCAGCCGGGCGCCACGCACTCCAGCCCGAGGCCCACCGCCATGGCGAAGACGGCGGCCGGAAGGACGACGCTCCGTCCCAGGCGCTCCATGAGGTACCCGCTCCCGAGCGAGCCGATGACGAAGAGGAGCGCCGAGACCAGGTAGAGGATTCCCACGCCGGCGTCGGGCTGGGCGAAGTCGCGTTCGATCGACGGGACCAGCGACGGGACGAGCAGCGCGCTCCAGCCGACGAGGAGGAAGCTTGCGTACCCGAGGGCGACCACGCCGCCGCGGCCGCGGTCCGCTACCTCCGGCACCGCGTCACGATCACGCCGGAATCAGAGCGTGCGGGTCGATCGCGAGGCGGGCCCGCAGGGCATCCCGCCAGGCCTCGAGCGCGACCGGCCACCACGCGTCCGCGTTGGCGCGATCGCCGTACCACGGGGAACGGCGGCCGGGCCCATGGGTCGCGCCCGGCAGCACGACCTGGCGCGATCCGGGCAGGAGCGCTGCGGCAACCGGGATGAGCCCGTCGCCAGCGACCGTGTCCTGGACGGGTTGCGGGTAGACATCCTCGTACAGGCGCCGCACGAACCGCTCGCGGCCATCGTCGCTCGCGAGGCGACCGACCAGGAAGGTGGAGGCCACGCTGACGTACCCGGTGGTCGGCGCAAACGTGGCGCCCGGGACGTGGCGCTCCGCGAAGCGAGTGCCCGCCTCCCCGACGCGTCGGCCCCAGCGACCCGCGTCGCGGGCGGCGAGTCCCGCCGCATTCGGCGTGCCGAGGGTGACCAGCGCCCCGATCCGCCCGGCCGCGCGCAGGGTCCGTCCCTCGAACGGGACCGGCGACGTGAGCAACCGGCCCACGACGCCGCCGGCGCTGTGCCCGACGTAGAGGACCGGCGCACCCCGGGCCGCGGGGGACGCGGCGGATCGCGAACCCGCCTCCAGCAGCGCCCGACCCACGCGCGTCGTGATCGGGCCGAGGCCCCGGACCGAGGCGAGGATCCAGTCCGGCGGGTAGACCGGCGCGACGAGGACGTCGGCCGCTCCACGCTCGCGCAGGACCGCTGCCATGTCCGCGTACCAACCCGGCATCGTCAGGAATCCACCCGCGATCAGGACGACCGGTGCCAGCGAACCGGGCTCGACGTCGCGCCACGTCGGGGCCAGCGGCTGCGACGCGGACCCTTCGACCTCGCGGGGCTGCGGATGGGTGCTGGTGGCAGGGGCCTCGATCATCGCCGGGCAATCGTAGCGAGCCCCCGCCGGGGCGGCGGCCCCGGCGGGGGCGGCGGGCGCCGGCCGGGCCGGTGGCCCCGGACCCGACCGTATGATCGTTGACATGTTCCTGAGCCCATGGCTCCTGGCGGTCCTGCTGGCGCTCATCTCGATCGCCACGCTCCCGACCCGGCGACTGTTCCTGGCGGGCGCCGGGCGCGGGCTGCTCACGACCTATCTCGTCGCGCTCGTGGCGCTGGGGCTCCTGGCCGCGTCCGGCCTCGGGCCTGCCAGGCTCCTCGTCCCGTGTCTCGGGGTGGCGTTCGCCGCGCCGCTTATCGCACCGCCGGCCCTCCTCCGGCGCGTTCTGCATCGCAATGGCCGCGACGGGCCGGGCGGGCCGGGCGGGCCGGGCGGGCCGGGCGGGCCGCCGAGAGGCCGCGGGTGAATGAGCAGCCGACGCGCAGGAGCCGGGCGATCGTTCAGGATGTCGTAGATCGTTCGGCTCGTTGACAATACTCAATGGATCCGCGTAGTATCTGCGGGTGACCCATGCACCCGCTCCCACCGATCGCCTCGCCGCCGTGATCGCCGACATGGCGCACGCGTTCCACGCGCCGGGACCGGGCCTCCCCGGCTGGTTGGCGCAGGACCTCACGCTCGCCCAGGTCCGGACGCTCTTCCTCATCGGCCACGAGGCCCCGCTGCCGATGGGCCGGATCGCCGAGATCCTCGGCGTCTCCGTTGCATCCGCGTCGGGGATCGTCGAGCGCCTCGAGCGGCATGGCCTGGTCGTGCGACAGCATCGCACGGACGATCGGAGGATCGTGGACTGCGTGCTGACGGACGTCGGCCGCGGTTTCATCGACGAGATGTCGGGCCGCCGCATCGAGATGGCACGGCGTGCGCTCGACGTCCTGACACCGGACGAGCTGACGGAGTTCCACCGGCTGGTCTGCCTGATCGCGGAGCGATCGGTGGCCGACGGCGGGGCCGCCCAGACGGCGGACATCGCCGCTGCCCGGCCGTCACGGCCGGCCGCCACGTGACGGCCCACGATCCGATGCGCCCCGCCGACGCGGAGGGCGGCGCCCGGAGCCGGCAGCATCACTGCAACCCCAGCGCACTCAAGCGCGTCCAGCAGAGGCAGCACGCCCGGCCATGATGAAGCTCCTGCGCACCTACCTGCGGCCCTACTCGCGCCAGGTCGCGCTCGTGATCGCGCTGCTCACGGTCCAGGCCATCGCGAACCTGTACCTGCCCAATCTCAACGCCGACATCATCAACGACGGCGTCGTCAAGGGCGACATCGGGTACATCGTCCGCACGGGCGGGCTCATGCTGCTCGTGACGCTGCTGCTGGGCGTCTGCTCGGTCATCGCCACCTACTTCGGCGCCCGGACGGCCATGGCATTCGGGCGCGACGTGCGTGGCGCGGTGTTCCGCAAGGTCACCGACTTCTCGCAGGTCGAGACGAACATGTTCGGCACGCCGTCGCTGATCACCCGCAACACGAACGACGTGACGCAGGTCCAGATGGTCATCGTCCTCGCGCTCAACGTCATGATCCTGGCCCCGATCATGTCCGTCGGCGGCGTCATCATGGCCCTGCGCGAGGACGTGCCGCTCTCGTCGCTCCTCGTCGTGATCATCCCGCTCATGCTCCTCGTGATCGGCCTGCTGGCCACGCGGGCCATGCCGCTCTTCCGCGCGATGCAGAAGAAGATCGACCGGATCAACCAGCTGATGCGCGAGAACCTGGGCGGCATCCGGGTGATCCGCGCCTTCGTGCGCACCGAGCACGAGGAGGAGCGCTTCGACGTCGCGAACGCCGACCTGACCGAGACGTCGCTGCGCGTGAACCGGCTCTTCGCGCTGATGATCCCCGCCCTGTTCATGATCCTGAACCTCTCGACCGTCGCGATCCTCTGGTTCGGCGGCCTGCGGATCGACAGCGGGGCGATGCCGATCGGCAACCTGCTGGCATTCCTCCAGTACGTCATGCAGATCCTGTTCGCGGTGATGATGGCCACGATCATGTTCATCATGGTCCCGAGGGCGCTGGCCTCCGCCGAGCGGATCGCCCAGGTGCTCGACACCGAGGTTTCGCTGATCGACCCGGAGGCGCCCGCCAACGTGAGCGCGGCGCGCGGCGTCGTCGAGTTCCACGACCTCGAGTTCCGCTATCCGGGCGCGGAGGAGCCGGTGCTGCGGGGCATCACCTTCACCGCGGAGCCCGGCCAGACCACCGCGATCGTCGGCAGCACCGGCAGCGGCAAGTCGACGCTGATCAACCTGCTCCCGCGCTTCTACGACGCCACCGAGGGCAAGGTCCTCGTCGACGGCATCGACGTTCGGTCGATGCGCCAGGAGGACCTCTGGGCCCTCATCGGCCTGATCCCCCAGCAGGCGTTCCTGTTCTCGGGAACGGTCGCCAGCAACCTGCGCTACGGGAACGAGCAGGCCACGGACGCCGATCTGTGGCACGCGCTCGAGGTCGCCCAGGCGCGGGAGTTCGTCGCCGAGATGCAGGGGGGGCTCGACGCCCCGATCGACCAGGGCGGGACGAACGTGTCGGGCGGCCAGCGCCAGCGGCTCGCGATCGCCCGGGCGCTCGTCAAGCGACCCCAGATCCTGGTCTTCGACGACAGCTTCTCGGCGCTCGACTTCAAGACCGACTCGCTGCTGCGCGCGGCGCTCCGCGAGGACACGCTCAACGCGACAGTCATCATCGTCGCGCAGCGGGTCGGCACGATCATGCACGCGGACCAGATCGTCGTCCTCGACGCCGGCGAGATCGCCGGTGTCGGGACCCACGCCGAGCTGATGGAACGCTGCGAGACCTATCGCGAGATCGTCTTCTCGCAGCTCTCCGCGGAGGAAGCGGCGTGAGCGGCCCGACGCGACCGGCCGCCGGCCGACCGGGATTCGGGGGTCCACGCCGCGGCCCGATGGGCGGTGGCTTCGGAGGCGGCCACGGCATGATGGGGGCGCCCGCCGCGAAGCCGCGCGACTTCCGCGGCTCGATCCGGCGCCTGATGGGCGAGCTCCGGCCGGAGGCGCCCAAGATCGTGGTCGTGATGGTGCTCGCGATCGTGGGGGTCATCCTCACCGTGTCGGGGCCGAAGATCATGGCCAGCGCCACGGACCAGCTCTTCAACGGGCTGATCGGCAAGATGCTGGGCCAGTACATGCCGGCCGGCACCACGCAGGTACAGGCCGAGGCGATCCTCCGCACCCAGGGCCAGGGGCAGGTGGCCGACATGCTCTCGGGCATGCACGTGTCCGTCGGCGTCGGCGTGGATTTCGGGGCCGTCGGGCAGATCCTGATCCTGCTGGTCGGGATCTACCTCATCAGCGCGGCTTTCCAGTGGCTCTCCTACTACATCATGGCCGGCGTCTCGCAGCGCACGGTCTACCGGCTGCGCCAGGAGGTGGACAGGAAGCTGGGGCGCCTCCCGCTCAAGTACTTCGACAGCCACCCGCACGGCGACATCCTGAGCCGGGTGACCAACGACATCGACAACATCGCCAACACGCTCCAGCAGAGCCTGATGCAGATCATCACGTCGGTCTTCACGATCATCGGCGTGCTGTTCATGATGCTGACGATCAGCCCGGTGCTGGCCGTGATCTCGGTCCTCGTGCTGCCGATCGCCATGGTCGTGACCGTCCTGATCGCGCGCCAGTCGCAGCGCCAGTTCGCGGCCCAGTGGGAGCGCACCGGCACCCTGACCGGGCACGTCGAGGAGAGCCACACCGGGCACAACCTCGTCAAGGTCTTCGGCCACCAGGAGGATGCGATCCGGCGGTTCGACGAGGAGAACGAGCGGCTCTACCAGGCCAGCTTCAAGGCGCAGTTCATCTCGGGCGTCATCCAGCCCACGATGAACTTCGTCAGCAACCTCAACTACGTGGCCATCGCCGTCATCGGCGGTGTCCAGGTCGCGTCCGGGCAGATCACCCTCGGCGACGTGCAGGCCTTCATCCAGTACTCGCGCCAGTTCACGATGCCGATCACGCAGGTCGCCAGCATCATGAACGTGCTCCAGTCGACCGTGGCGTCGGCGGAGCGGGTCTTCGAGCTTCTCGACGAGGCGGAGGAGACCCAGGACGTCGAGGCGCCGCGCGTGCTCACCCACGCCCTCGGCCGGGTCGTGCTCGAGAACGTCTCGTTCCGGTACCAGCCCGAGGCCCCGCTCATCGACGAGCTCAACGAGGTGGTGGAGCCGGGCGAGACCGTCGCGATCGTCGGCCCGACGGGCGCCGGCAAGACGACCCTGGTCAACCTGCTCATGCGCTTCTACGAGATCGACGGCGGGCGGATCACGGTCGACGGGATCGACACCCGTGAGCTCACGCGAGAGAACCTCCGCCAGACCTTCGGAATGGTCCTCCAGGACACCTGGCTGTTCGGCGGCACCATCCGCGAGAACATCGCGTACGGCCGCGAGGGCGCCACCGAGGACGAGATCGTGGCGGCCGCCAAGGCAGCCCACGTCGACCACTTCGTGCGGGCCCTTCCCCACGGCTATGACACGCTGATCGACGACGAGGCCTCGAACGTGTCGCAGGGTGAGCGGCAGCTCCTGACGATCGCGCGAGCGTTCCTCGCCGATCCCGAGATCCTGATCCTCGACGAGGCGACCAGCTCGGTGGACACCCGCACCGAGGTCCTCGTCCAGAAGGCGATGGCCGGCCTCATGAAGGGCCGCACGGCGTTCGTCATCGCGCACCGGCTGTCCACGATTCGCGACGCGGACGTCATCCTGGTCATGAACCACGGCCGGATCGTGGAGCAGGGCACCCACGACGAGCTGCTGGCGAAGCGCGGCTTCTACTTCGACCTCTACAACAGCCAGTTCGTCGAGGCCCTCGAGCCGGCGGTCTGACGAAGGGCCGGCGGCCGCCGGCACCTCAGGCAGCGACGGTCGCCGAGCCTCCAAGCACGCCCGCGATCCGCCGGGCAGCCGCGCGGCCCTGCTCCACGCAGTCCGGCACTCCCACGCCGCGGACGGCAGCGCCCACGACGGCCACGTCGGGCAACGCCCGCATCGCCTGGTCCAGGGCGGCGACCCGCGCGAGGTGGCCGATCGTGTAGCGCGGCATCGCCCGGGTCCAGCGGGCGACGCGGGAGAGAGCCGGGACGCCGGAGATGCCCACGATCCGCGCCAGGTCCGCGTGAACGGCTGCCACGATCTCGTCGTCCGGGCCGGCGAGCAGCCCCGGCGAGCGCTCCCCGAGGAACGCCCGGGCAAGGATCCAGCCGTCCGGGGCGCGGCCGGCCCATTTCGCCGAGCTCCAGGTGCACGCGCTGAAGGCGAGCGGCTCGTCGCGGGCGACGAGGAACCCATGGCCCGGCCGGGAGGGCATCTGCTCGGCGCGGTAAGCCAGGCTCACCACGCCGGTCGAGCCGTGCGGCACGCCGTCCAGGGCCGCGGCTGCCGCCGGCGCGAGGCCCGCGAGCGCGGCCGCCGAGGCGGTTGCCGGGCCGGCCAGGACGATCGCATCGGCCCGGACGACCCCGCCGTCCGAGAGCCGCACGGAGATGCCGCCGGGCCTCCGCTGGACCTCGGCCACGCCGATGCCCAGCCGCATGCGGACCGTCGGCTCGACCGCGAGGCGCCCGGCGAGCGCGTCGACCAGCGAGCCCATCCCGTCCCGGAAGCTGAGGAACGGTGAGCCCTTCGGGGCCGGGGCCCCGGCAGTCGCGGCGCGCGCCCGAGCCCGGCCCTGCGCCAGGCTGGCCAGGAGCAGGCTGCGGTGCTCTCGCTCGGCCGTCCGCAGCTGCGGGACAACCGCGTCGAGGCTCAGCTCGTCGACGGATGCGCCGTAGATGCCGCCGATCAACGGGTCCCCCAGCCGCGCGACGAGCGCGCGGCCCAGGCGGCGCCGGAGGAACCAGCCGATCGAGACGTCGTCCCCCGCGGGCGACCGCGGGAGCAGGAGGTCGCGTGTCATCGCCAGCTTCTCGAGGGGTGAGAAGAGCCCGGTCCCAAGGAACGGCCGCAGCCGGGTCGGGAGCACCAGCCCGATCCCCTCGGGAAGCGGGACGAAGCGGCCCCTGGTCCGGATGTGGACGACCCGGGGATCGGTCGTGCCGATGATCTGGTCGCCCAGGCCCAGCTCGCGGGCCAGGGCAGCGGCGGCCGGCCGGTACGAGATGAACGAGTCCGGGCCGTCCTCCATCAGGAAGCCGTCCACCCGCTCCGTGCGGATCTTGCCGCCCAGGCGATCCGACGCCTCGTACAGCTCCACCGCGATCCCGGCCCGCGCCAGCTCCCAGGCCGCGGTGAGCCCCGTGATGCCGCCGCCGGCGACCACGACTGCCATGGGTTCCCTCAGGCCCGGCTTGGGACGTACGGGCAGAGTGGGTCGGCCTCCAGGACGTCACCCGTCCAGGCGAACGCGCGCGCCCGGGAGCCGCCGCAACGCTCCACGTACGAGCACGCCCCGCAGCGCCCCTTGAACTGGCTCGTGTCGCGCAGGGACGTGAAGACCGGGTGCTCGCGGTAGAGGGCCACGAGGTCATCGGTGCGCACGTTGCCCACGGGCAGGGGGAGGAAGCCGGACGGGTAGACGTTCCCGTCGTGGGCCACGAAGATGATCCCGTTGCCGTCGCGGACCCCGAAGCCGCGGCCCACGGAGGTCCGGAGGATCTCCTCGTCGGTCTTGCCGTCCTGCTCCATGCGGCGGGTCGCGACGCGCCGGTAGTGCGTGGCTTCGGTCGTCTTGATCTGGAACGGGGCCACCGCCGAGAGGTCGTACAGCCAGCCGAAGAGCTTCTCGCTCTGCGCCGGTGTGATCTCCTGGAGCACCGATCCGCGACCGACGGAGATGAGGAAGAAGAGGCTCCAGCGCAGGATCCCCATCTTCCCCACGACCTCGTAGATCGCGGGGAGGTCGGCGAGGGTGGTGTCCGTGACCAGCGTGTTGACCTGGATCGGGAGGCCGACCTCGTGGGCCCAGGTCGCCGCCTCCATTGTCATCGCGAACGTGCCGGGCACGCCGCGGAGGCCGTCGTGGAGCTCCGGCGAGGAGCCGTCCAGGCTCAGCGAGATCGTCTGGATTCCTGCGGCCTTCAGCGAGGCGAGGCGGGCCTTCGTGAAGTCCGGCGTGACGGCCGGGGCCAGCGAGGCGCCGATCCCGCGTTCCGTGGCGCCCGCGACCAGCTCCTCGAGGTCAGGACGGCGGAGTGGGTCACCCCCAGTGAAGACGATGTGGGGAAGCGGCTGGCCGAAGCCCAGGATGCGATCCAGCAGCCCGAGGCCTTCCTGCGTCGTGAGCTCCAGCGGGCTGCGCTCAGGCACGGCGGTCGCCCGGCAATGCCGGCACGCAAGGCCGCAGGCCAGGGTCGTCTCCCAGTAGACGAGCATCGGCGCGCGGTCATAGACCAGGCCACGCGGCTTCACGGCGCCGACGCCGGGCAGCGCGCCCGGGTGGCCGCCCGGATGGCCGCCGGGGTGGGTGGTCGGCCGGGCCGGGGCCTGGGCGGGGTTCACGACGTCAAGCATGGTCGGGTTCCTTCCTGGCGGGATCAGGCGAGTGCGGCCGGCGCGGCCAGGGCCGCCTCCGCGACGTCGGCGACGCCGGCGATGAAGAGCGGGTCGGTGTTCAACGAGCGGGCACGCTCCAGGTGGACGCCGACCTCGCGGGCGACTGCCTGTGCCTCGATGTCGATGTCGTAGAGCACCTCGAGGTGGTCGGCGACGAAGCCGACCGGCCGGATCACCAGGTCCCGGACGCCCCCGGCGGCGAGCCGCCGGATCTCGACGAGCAGGTCCGGCCCGAGCCAGGGCTCGCCGGTCCGCCCGGCACTCTGGAAGGCGAACTCGTGGCATGCCAGTCCCAGCTGCGCCGCGACCAGCGCCGCGGTGCCGGCCAGCTCGTCGGGGTACGTGTCGCCCTCCGCGACGACGCGAGCCGGCAGGCTGTGGGCCGTGAACATCACCCGGACCGCGGCCGGGTCCGGGAAGCGCGCAAGCGCCTCGCGGGTCGTCTCGGCCAGCACCTCGATGAAGCGGGGCTGGTCGTACCAGGAGTCCACGAACGAGACGCGCGGCGCGCCCGGCCCGAGGCCGGCGATCGCCGCGTCGACGGCACGCCGGTAGCCGGCGGCGTTCGAGGATCTCTGGGGCGCCAGCACGATCGCGGCGAACCGCTCCACGCCGTCGGCCGCCATGCGCTCCACGATCGCGCCGATGCGCGGCTCGATGTGCCGCATCCCGGCGTAAACCCGGATCGGCCGGCTGCGCGCGGCCAGCGCGGCCTCCACCGCTGCGCGCTGCGCCTCGACGATCCCCGAGAGCGGCGAGCCGCCGCCGATGGCCCGGTAACGGCCGACCAGCTCCTCGAGGAGGTGCGGCGGGGGCGGGCTGCCGCGCCGGATGTCCGTGTAGTAGGCCTCCACCTGGTCGAGGCGGTCGGGGCTGCCATAGGCCATGAGGAGGACGGCTTCGGCGGTCACGAGCGTCTCCCAAGGCGATGCTCGTGGACGACGTCCACGAGCCGGGCGAGGTCGTCCGGGTTGGTCCCTGGCAGGACGCCGTGTCCCAGGTTGAAGACGTGACCGGGTCGGCCGGCGGCCTGGTCGAGGATCGCCCGGGCGTCCGCGGCCACCGCGTCGAAGGGGCCCAGCAGGAGGCTCGGATCCAGGTTGCCCTGCACGGCCCGGTCGTGGCCCACCACGTCCCAGCCGGTGTCCAGGTCGATCCTCCAGTCCAGGCCGATCACGTCGCCGCCGGCCGCCGCCTGGAGCGCAAGGATCCCGGACGAGACGACCCCGAAATGGATCGTCGGGACGCCCAGCGGCCGAAGCCGCTCGAAGATGCGGGCCATCCAGGGCCCGACGGACCGTGCGTAGTCGCGCGGGGCGAGGGCGCCGGCCCACGAGTCGAAGACTTGGACGGCCTGCGCGCCGGCGGCGACCTGCGCCGACAGGTAGGCAACGGTCGTGGCGGCAAGGTGGTCCATCAGGGCGGCCCAGGCCGCCGGTTCCGCGCGCATGAACGCCTTGGCCCGGGCGAAGTCCTTCGAGGGACCGCCCTCCACGAGGTAGCAGGCGAGCGTGAAGGGGGCTCCGGCGAAGCCGATGAGCGGCACCGGGCTCTCGGTCCGGACCAGCCGGATCGCCTCGAGCAGCGGGGCGACCGCGACCTCGGGCTCGAACGGATGGAGCTCGGCGACCTCCGCGGCGGAGCGGATCGGCCGGGCGATGACCGGTCCGCGTCCCTCCACGATCTGGAAGTCCACGCCGAGGCCGGCCAGCGGGGTCGTGATGTCCGCGAACAGGATCGCGGCATCCACGCCCAGGCGGCGGACCGGCTGGAGCGTGACCTCCGCGCAGAGCGCCGCGTCGCGGGTGATCTCGACCAGCGTCGCCCGCTCGCGGACGGATCGGTATTCCGGGAGGGCACGGCCCGCCTGGCGCATGAACCACGCCGGCGTGGCATCGACCGGCTCGCGCCTGCAGGCGCGAAGGAACCGGTCCGCGCGCGGATCAGCCGCGGGGCCGCCCGGCTGGGGGCCCGGCGCGGCGCTGCCCTCCGCGGGGCGGAGCACGGTCATCGCCCGGCCGCCGCAACGAACGCGGCGCGTGCCGCGGCGAGCGTCAGCTCCAGCTCGGCGGGCCCGTGGGCCGCTGACAGGAACCAGGCCTCGAACTGCGACGGCGCCAGGAGGATGCCGGCGTCCAGCATCGCCCCGAAGAAGCGGGTGAAGGCAGCGCGGTCCGATTCGAAGGCTTCTGCCGCGTTCGTGGGCGCCCCGTCGCGGAAGAAGACCGTCAGGAGCGAGGCGACTCGCGTGATCCCCACGGTCGCGCCGGCGGCGCCGGCCGCCTCGGCAAGCCCGGCTTCGAGGGCGGCGCCGGTCGTCTCGAGCCCCGCGTACAGCTCCGGCGTCAGGAGTCGCAGCGTCGCCGCGCCGGCGGCCATCGCCAGCGGGTGGCCGGAGAGCGTGCCGGCCTGGTAGACCGGCCCGGACGGGGCCACCAGCTCCATCAGGTCGCGCCGGCCCCCGTACGCCCCCACCGGCATCCCGCCGCCCACGATCTTGCCGAGGACCGTCAGGTCCGGGGTCACGCCGTAGCGAGCCTGGGCGCCGCCGTGGGCAACCCGGAAGCCCGTGATGACCTCGTCGAAGATGAGCAGCGCGCCGTTTGCCGTCGTGAGCTCACGAAGGCGCGCCAGGTACCCCGATGCCGGCGGGATGACGCCGGCGTTGGCGACGACGGGCTCCAGGATGATCGCGGCGATCCGGCCGGGATGGGCGGCGAAGGCAGCCTCGACCGCGGCGGCGTCGTTGTAGGGCACCACGATCGTCGCGGCGGCGGTCGCGGCCGGGACGCCGGCGCTCCCCGGGATCGCCAGCGTGGCGACGCCGGACCCGGCCTCCACGAGGAGGCCGTCGCTGTGGCCGTGGTAGCCGCCGGCCATCTTGATGACGAGGTCGCGGCCGGTCGCGCCACGCGCCAGCCGGACGGCGCTCATGGCCGCCTCGGTCCCGCTGGAGGTGAAGCGCAGGCGCTCCATCGACGGCATGGCCGCTCGAACCAGCTCGCCCAGCTCGATCTCGCGGGGGGACGTCGCGCCGAGCGCGAACCCGTCGAGCGCCGCTGCCCGGACCGCCTCCACGACCTCGGGCCGGGCGTGGCCGAGGAGCGCCGGGCCCCATGAGCCGATCCAGTCCACGTACCAGCGTCCGTCGGCGTCGCGCACCCGCGCCCCGGCGCCGGCGTCCAGGACCAGGGGCAACCGCCCGACCGACCGGAAGGCCCGGACGGGGCTGTTGACGCCGCCTGGGAAGAGCCCCTCGGCGCGCGCCCTGAGGTCCGCCTGGCGGCCTGCGACCGCGGTCACCGGGCGTCCTCCCGGAGCCACCCGGCGACGTCCGCGGCCGCGTACGTGATCACGAAATCGGCGCCGGCGCGGACGATGGAGACGAGGCTCTCCAGCATGATCCGGCGCTCATCGACCCAGCCGCGCTCGGCAGCCGCCTTGATCAGCGCGTACTCGCCGCTCACCTGGTAGGCGCCGATCGGCAGGTCGTGGTCGGCGCGTGCCCGGGCCAGGATGTCCAGCGACGGGAGCGCCGGCTTCACGAGGAGCATGTCCGCGCCCTGGGCCACGTCGGCCGCGATCTCACGGCGGGCCTCTCGGGCGTTCGCGGGATCCATCTGGTAGGCCCGCCGGTCGCCGAACGCGGGGGCAGAGTCGGCGGCCTCGCGGAACGGGCCGTAGAACGCGGAGGCAGTCTTCGCGGCGTAGGCAAGGATCGCGGTCCCGGTGTGACCGGCCGCATCGAGGCCCGCCCGGATCGCGGCGACCTGGCCGTCCATCATCGCGCTCGGCGCGACGATGTCTGCGCCGGCCTCCGCCTGGGAGACGGCGGTCCGCGCGAGGAGCCGCGCTGCCGCGTCGTTGTCGACCCCGCCGCCCGGCTCGAGCGGTCCGCAGTGACCGTGGTCCGTGTACTCGCAGAGACACGTGTCGGCGATGAGCACGAGAGGAAGATCCGCCCCGCGCAGCCGGCGGAGCGCCTCCTGGACGATGCCGTCCGCGATCCAGGCTCCGGTCCCGAGGGGATCCTTGTCCGCCGGCAGCCCGAAGACGATGAGCCCGCCGACCCCGAGCGCGGCCAGCCGGCGGGCCTCGACGACTGCCTCGTCGGGCGAAAGCCGCGCGACGCCGGGCATCGACCCGATCGGCTCGCGCACGCCGGTCCCGGGCCGGATGAACAGCGGCGCGATGAGCATCGAGGGGTGGAGGCGGGTCTCGCGCACGAGCGCGCGGATCGCCGGGGTGCGCCGCAGGCGCCTGAGCCGCGGTGCGCTGTCCGCCGTGTCGAACGCGGCGGCGCGGCCCGTGACGCTTTCCAGGAACGTTGTCATGGCTTCTCCAGCGCGACGGTGACGAGGGGGCGAGGGTTGGCGGCCACGGTCAGGCCGGCGCGGACGAGACCGGCGAGAGCGCCCGGGTCGGGGGCCCTCGATTCGTGGACGGCGACGAACCCGGCGGTCCTGGCGGCCGCAGCGGTCGAAGGTCCGATGCAGAAGGCCGGCAGCACCACGACCGCGTTGCGGTCGTCGGGCGACAGGAGCGCGAGGAGGCCGCGGACCGTCGACCCGCTCGTGAAGACGAGCCCCTCGAGCCCGGCCTGGAGCGCCGCCCGAACCGCGGCCGCGGACGTCGCCGGCGCCTCGACCGTGCGGTAGGCGATCACCTCGTCGACGGCCGCCCCGCGGACACGGAGCCGATCGCCGAGCCGGCTGTCGGCCAGGTCGCCGCGCACGAGCAGGACGTGCGTGCCGGGGTCGATCGGCAGCTCCCCGGCGAGCGCGGCCGCGGTGGCCGCGGCCGGGACGAACGCCGCCCGGCCGCCGGCCCGCTCCACCGCTGCAGTGGTCGCCGCGCCGACGGAGGCGATCCGGGCCGCCCGGAGATCCGCGCCCCGGCGGCCCGTCGCCGCGCCCAGCGCGTCCGCGCCCGCGGCGCTCGTCACGACGACCCAGGCGTAGGTCGCGAGGCTGGGCACGATATCGTCCAGGGGGCCGCCGGGGCTACCCGGCTCAACCGAGATCGTCGGAACGTGGACCGGGTCCAGGCCGCGCGCGCGGAGCTCGTCCAGCAGCGGGCTCGCCCGCTCGGCGTCGCGGGTCACGAGAACGCGTGGCCGACGGGCGACGGCCCGCCGGGCGATCGTGGCGGCGACCTCGCGGGCAAGCGCCTCGGCGAGGGCCCTGCCTTCGCTCGCGGGCGCGATTCGGCGCGCCCATGTGACCCGGACCGCGCCGGCCGCGGGCTGCACCCCGGTGAACGTGGTCCCGGGTGCCTCGGCGACCGCTCCGGTGGGGGCGTCGCCGGCCGGGACGTCGGCAGGATCGGCAGCGCCGACGAGCAGGTCCAGCATGCCGTTCCGAACGGTCCCCAGCGCGCCGAGCGGGGACCGGCAACCGCCGCCGCTCGCGGCGAGGAAGGCCCGCTCTGCCTCCACCGCGACGCGGGTCGCGGGGTCGTCGAGCCGTTCGACGAGGGGCCCCGCCACCGGGTCACCCAGCCGGCACTGGACGGCGAGCGCGCCCTGGCCGGGGGCCGGCGGAAGGATCTCGGGCGGGAGTGCCTGCGTGATCCGGCCGGCGAGGCCCAGGCGGGTCAGCCCGGCCACGGCCAGGACCAGGGCATCGGATTCTCCCTCGGCGAGGCGACGCAGGCGGGTGTCGACGTTGCCGTGGAGCGGATGCGGGCGGAGGTCCGGGCGGGTGGCGCGGAGGAATGCGACGCGACGGGGGCTGTCCGTGCCGATCCGGGCGCCATGCGGCAGCGTGGCGAGGGTCAACCCGGCGTCTGTCGTGACCAGGGCGTCGCGGGGATCCTCGCGCGGCGGGAACGCGGCGATCCGCAGCCGCGGATCCCGGGACGTGGGGACGTCCTTGGCGCTGTGGACGGCGACGTCGATGCGCCCGTCCAGGAGCGCCGCCTCGAGCGCGGTGACGAACGCACCTTCCCCCCACACGGTGTCCGGCGCCCGGCTGTCGCCCGCGGTCCGGATGACCACCACCTCGACGGTCGCGCCCAGGGACCGCAGCGCGTCGGCGATCATGCCCGACTGGGCACGCGCGAGGGCGCTCCCCCTGGTCCCGAGCCTGAGGTGGGGAACCGTCGCGGCGCCCACCGGGGCATCCACGGCAACGGGCGTGCGCGCGGGGTTGCCGGAGCTCACAGGCCGAACAGGTCGCGGGCGGCCCGCTCCAGCGTGCCCCCCTCGTCGGAGTGGAGCGCGTCGAGCGGAGCATGGAGGACCGCCGCGACCAGGCGATGGCTCATCTGTTCCACGACAGCCCGCTCGTCCGGGCCCAGCTCCGGCAGCCGGTGGAGCAGCCACTCGAGCTCTTCCCGGCGGATCTGCTCCGCGGACGAGGCCATGGCCTGGATCACCGGCACGGACTCGCGGGCGCGGAGCCAGGCGCAGAAATCGCGGCCGACCTCGGCGACCAGCTTCTCGATGCGCCGGCGGAGCCGATCCTGGGGCCCGAACTCGGAACCCACGACAAGGTCGTCGACGGACACGAAGCGATCGACGAGCCGGGCCTGGACGTCGGCCGGCACGGACTGCGGCGATGACAGGTCGACGACCAGGGTCCCGGCCGCTGCAATGCGCTGGCCGTCCACCGCGCCGACGTGCCACGTGCCAGCCAGGGCGACGACCACGCCGGCAGCGGGGGGCAGCACGTCATCGACGCCGAACGGGGCCCACGTGCCGCCGACCTCCGCGGCGAGGGCGCGAGCCCGCTCGAGCGTCCGGTTGACGACGACGACCCGGGCGCCGCGTCGGTGCGCCGCGAACGCGGCAAGACGGCCCATCCTCCCGGCGCCGACGACGACAACCGTCCGATCTCGAAGCTCCCCGGCGGATCGCGCGATGAGGTCGAGCGCGACGTCCGCGAGCGAGCGCGGGGACCCGTCGAGCCACGCGTGGGACTGTCGGCCGGCCCGCAGGGCGGCCTGGAAGAGGCGGTCGAGGATCGGATCGATCTGGCCGGCCTCGCGCCGTTCGGCGAGGGTCACGCGCAGCTGGTGCAGGATCTGGTCCTCGCCGAAGACCGCCGAATCCAGGCCGCAGGCGACCTCGACCAGGTGGCGCACGGCATCGACGTCCTGCAGGCGCTCGGCGCCGGGCGGAAGCGGCGGAAGGGCGAGGTGGTCCGCAGCGTCGCCCGCCACGTACAGCTCGACCCGGTGGCAGGTGTGAACGACGATCGCCTGCGGGCCCAGGTCGAGCCCGGCAAGTGCGGCGGCGAACGTCTCCCGCTCCGCGCTGCGGACCCGTCGGGCATGCAGGACGTGCGCGACGACGGTCGCGGATTCCGCGCGGAAGCCGGGGCTCGGCGCGGGGGACGAACGCCCGGCGGGCGCCAGGTCGAGAGTCATCGTTTCGGCCGGCCCCGATGGATCGGCTGCGGATCGCGCAGCGACGCGGTCTCGAAGCCCTCCAGCGTGGCGTCGAGCAGGCGATCGACCGCGACCGCGACCGCATCCAGCAGGTCCGTTGCGGCCGGGCCGTCGAGGCCCATGCGCCGGGCGGCTGCAGCCACCTCGCGGACGAACGGCATCCGGAAGTGCAGGAACGTGGCGACGGTCTCGCGCATCGTTGCGCCGAGCGTCGCGGCGATCCGGCCGTATGCCGCGGCCGCGATCATCCCCTCGGCCAGGGCAGCCGCGCGAAGGTCGTCATCGCCGGCCTCGACGCTCCGCATGATCGAGGTCGCGATGACCCGGCCGTAGCCGCGGAGCGACTCCCGGGCGCCGCTCGGGACGCCGTCGAGGAAGGTCGGCGGCACGGACCCATCGCGGTAGGACTCGCGGTAGGCGCGCCGGATCTGGTCGGTCGACGTCGCGCCGCCGAGCGCCGCCTGGGCAGCGGGTCGCCGTGGAAGCAGCGAGTCCACCGCGGCGGGGCTGAACCGCCGGTGCCCTCCGGGCGTCGTGAACGTCGCGATCCGGCCCTCGACGGCCCACCGGCGGAGCGTGGCGCTCGAGACGCCCAGGAGCGCGCTCGCCTGGCCCATGGAAAGCCACCCGGGTCCCGCCGCCCTGGTTCCCCGGTCGCTCACCGGGCCATCACCCGGCACGCCAGTGATCGCCTGCATACGCGCATATCGCACAACTCGCTCAATCCGCTCGTGACCCGGACCGCCAGGCGCGGTCGCCCGCCACGCGGATTCTCGGAGCACGAGAACGTGCGCCCCATCCCCCAACACGCACAAAGCGGGACTCCAGCGGATCGATCGGGCGGCACGGATTCGCGCCCTGACCGGATCGATCGATACAGGCGATACGAGCGAAATGAGCGAGTCCAAGATGTCGGACCTCTCCTGCTCACAAAGTTCGGCCGGAGGCGCGCCGCGCGCCGGCTCCCGGGTCTCCGGGAGGCGGGGTCGCGCGGATCAGACGTTCGCGCACTATAGTGCATTATCGTGAAGGTATCGGCAGGAATGATGAGGTTCGAATGACGTCGGGCACGCGCCAGTCCTCGTCGTGGATCGGCCTCGGGGAGGCCAGCCGGCTGCTGGGCATCGCGCCGGGCACGCTCCGGCGCTGGGCGGACGAAGGCCGGATCCCGGTCTTCACGACGCCCGGCGGGCACCGCCGCTTCGCCCGCAGCACGCTCAGCGCGCTCCTCCCGGCCGCCCGCACGCACCGCCCATCGCTGGCCCGCCTCGGGGCGTCGCCGGAGCGGATGGCCC
>Ga0097691_1000192_pt1 | contig 55496 bp, 52 predicted proteins | sample NGESurdeep072012_8_FD_72858 | JGI IMG/M metagenome (GOLD analysis project Ga0097691, IMG submission 72858) | Arctic peat soil microbial communities from Barrow, Alaska - NGEE Surface sample 210-1 deep-072012 | ecosystem: Environmental > Terrestrial > Soil > Wetlands > Peat ...
GGCGGAGCAGCGCGAGGGCAAGCCCGCGATGCTGAAGGATAAGGACTTCGTGTGGGAGGACCCGCTCGATCTCGAAGGCGAGCTGAGCGAAGAGGAGCGCATGGTGCGCGACACCGCGCGCGGCTTTGCGCAGGACTATCTGATGCCGCGCGTGATCGCGGCCTATCGCGACGAGACCTACGATGCGAACATGCTGCCCGAGATGGGCAAGCTCGGCCTGCTCGGGCCGACCATTCCGGAAGAATACGGCGGCGCGGGCTTAGGCTACGTGGCCTACGGGCTGATCGCGCGCGAATTGGAACGCGTCGATAGCGGCTACCGCTCGGCGATGTCGGTGCAGTCGTCCTTGGTGATGTATCCGATCTATGCCTATGGGACGGAAGCGCAGCGCCGCAAATATCTGCCCAAACTCGCCAGCGCCGAGCTGGTCGGCTGCTTCGGCCTGACCGAGCCCGACCACGGCTCCGATCCGGGTTCCATGGCGACGCGCGCGGAGAAAGCCGCCGGCGGCTACAGACTCAACGGCGCCAAGACCTGGATCTCCAACGCTCCCGTAGCCGACGTGGCGGTGGTGTGGGCCAAGCTCGCTAATGTCATTCGCGGCTTCATCGTCGAGCGCGGCACTAAAGGTTTTTCCACGCCCAAGATCGAAGGCAAGCTCAGCTTACGCGCCTCCATCACCGGCGAGATCGTGCTGGAAGACTGCGTGATCTCGGAGGACAATCTATTGCCCAACGTGCGGGGACTGGCCGGTCCGTTCGGCTGCCTCAACAATGCGCGCTACGGCATTGCCTGGGGCGCCATGGGCGCGGCCGAGTTCTGCTGGCACGCGGCCCGCCAATACGTGCTCGACCGCAAGCAGTTCGGCCGCCCGCTCGCCGCCAATCAGTTGATCCAGAAAAAGCTCGCCGACATGCAGACCGAGATCGCGCTCGGCCTGCAAGGCGCGCTGCGCTTGGGGCGCATGCTGGAGGCCAGCAAGGCGGCGCCGCCGTCGATTTCGCTGATGAAGCGCAACAATTGCGGCAAGGCGCTCGAGGTGGCGCGGCTGGCGCGCGACATGCACGGCGGCAACGGCATCGCGGAGGAATATCACGTGATGCGCGTGCTGGCGAACCTGGAGACGGTCAACACCTACGAGGGCACGCACGACATCCACGCGCTCATCTTGGGCCGCGCGCAGACCGGCATCCAGGCGTTTTTCTAAGATCGCTAACTTTGGCGCGGTCGCGCAACGCCGGTCACGCGGGGCGCGCGGGTCAACCGGTGCCGGCCCCCGACGCGGATGTCGTTCGACGCGCCTCGCGCTGCGCTTTGCGGCTAACGCTGCCGGCATCCGTGACACCGACATAAGTTTCCAGCAGCGCCCGGTCGGCCTTGAGCGCGGTGCTTTCGCCCTGATAGACGATATTGCCGCGCTCGATGATGATGGCTTGATCGGTCACGCCCAGAATCTTTTGCGCGTTCTGTTCCACCAGAATTGCCGAAAGACCTTCTTCGCGGATGATCTTGCGCAAGGCGGCGAGCAATTCCGCGATCAGGATCGGCGCCAGCCCTTCTAGCGGCTCATCCAGCAGCATGATGCGCGGATTGAGAATGAGCGCGCGTCCGATCGCGAGCATCTGCTGTTCGCCGCCGGAAAGTTCGTTGCCAAGATTGCGCCGGCGCTCGGCCAGGCGCGGAAACAACGCATAGACCTTGGCGAGCGTCCACGCTCCCGGCCGCGCGATCGCGGTCATGTTCTCTTCGACCGTCAGGGAGCGAAAAATATTGCGCTCCTGCGGCACCCAGCCGATGCCGGCATGCGCGCGTTGGTCCGGGCGCATCCCGGTGATATCGCGGCCGTCGAGGCTGATTGTGCCGCTGATGTGACGAGTCACGCCGATAATCGAATTGACCAGCGTGGTTTTGCCCATGCCGTTGCGGCCGAGTAGCGCCAGTGCCTTGCCTTCGGCGAGCTTGAAGGTGACGTCGGTCAGCACGATCGCTTCGCCGTAGCCGGCCGTCAGGGCTTGGACGTTCAGGAGGTCAGGCATCGGCCAGCTCCTCGCCGAGATAGACGGCCTTGACGCGGGGATCGCGGGCGACTTCTTCGGGGCTACCCTCGACGAACAGCGCGCCGTTGACCAGAACGGAAATACGGTCGGCGAACGAGAACACGATGTCCATGTCGTGCTCGATCAGCAGCACGGTGACATCGCTGGGCAGGGCGGCGACGGCGGCCAGAATTTCGTGCCGCTCGTCCTCGGGAACGCCGGCCGCCGGCTCATCGAGCAGCAGCACGCGCGGACGGCAGGCGATCGCGACCGCGATTTCCAATAGACGTTGCTTGCCGTAGGGCAGCACCGCGGTGCGCTTATCGATGACATCGGTGAGGTGAAAACGCTCCAGGATTTCGACTACCTCGGTCACGAGATCCGGCCGGCTGCCGACGATGCGCCACCAGTCGAGGCCTTGTCCCCGCCGTTCGGATACCGCCAGTCCGATGGTCTCGAGCGGCGTCAGGTCGTTGAACAACTGATTGATCTGGAAGGTGCGGACGATCCCAAGCCGCACCCGCTCGTGCGTTGACCGGGCGCTGATGTCTTCCCCGTCGAGCAGGATGCGGCCGCTCGTCGGCCGCTGCACGCCCGTGAGCAGATTGATCAACGTGGTCTTGCCGGCGCCGTTCGGCCCGATCAAGGCGTGCCGGGCGCCCTTCGCAATCTGCAATGAAACGTTGTTGGACGCGATGATGCCACTGAACCGTTTCACCAGATTGATCGTTTCCAGCGCGACGGTCATCGTCAGTGCCTTTCGCTCGACGAAGCGGCGATGCGGTGCGCCAACGCCCGCCAATTTAGATGCGAGGCGATGCGACGGACGGGCGTCGTCCATGACGTGATGCGTTCGCGGCCGACCAACACGATCACCACCAGAACAAGACCAATCCAGAATGGCCAGTACTGCGGCGTCAGCACCGACAAATAATCCTGCATGAACTTGAAGATGATGGCACCGATCAAGCCACCATAGAGATAGCCGGCGCCGCCAATAATCAGCACCAGTAGGAGATCGGCCGAGCGATCGAACGAGAACACCTCGAGCGAGGCGAAAGACGTCGTTTGCGCCAGCAGGGCGCCGGCGATGCCGGCATAGCCGGCGGCAACGGTGTAAATCGCGATCAGGCGGGCATCGACCGAGATTCCGATCGCCGATGATCGCAGCGGATTGCCTTTCACCGACATGAGCGAAAGACCGAAGGGCGAATTCACCAGCCGACGCGCAATCAGGAACAGGATGAACAGCACGGTCAGGCAATAGGCGTAACCGGTGTGGCCGAACATGTCGAAACGGAACATCCCGAGCACCGGCTTGATGGTAACGCCTTGCAGCCCGTCGGCGCCGCCGGTCAGCCAACCCAATCTGTTTGCCAACTCGCGCAGCAACAGCGCCACGCCGAGCGTCACCATCAGCCGCGTCAGGTCGGAGCCGCGTAACACGAGGAAGCTGGTGACGAAACCGAGCGCCATCGCGACGAGACCGGAGACGAGCAGTGCCATAACGGGCTCGTTGATGATTTCGTGCTTGGCCAGAAGCGCGGCGGTATAGGCGCCCAAGCCGAAAAACGCGGCATGCCCCAGCGAGATGATGCCGGCGTAGCCGAGGATGAGATCGAGCGAAAGCGCGAACAGGCCGAGCCAGGCGATCTCAGTGAGGATGAGATGACTTTCCGGCAACAGGTAGATCGCGGCAAATGCGCCCAGCCAGAATACGATCTCGAGCGGCTGCCAGCGGGCGCGGGCGGACAGCCATTCGGTAGCGACGCGTATGGCAATCGGTGGCGGCAGCATTACCGGCGCCTCATCGCGACGCGGCGCGGGAGAACAGTCCCTGCGGCCGCCAGATCAGCACGACGATCATGATGGTGTAGATGACGAAGGAGCCGAGCGTCGGCACGTAATACTTGCCGGCGACGTCGCCGATGCCGAGGACGAGCGAGGCGAGAAACGGGCCCGTGATGCTCGATGTGCCGCCGACCGTCACCACGATCAGAAAGTAGATCATAAATTTGAGCGGGAAGGTCGGATCGAGCCCCAATATTTCGGCACCGAGCGCGCCGCCGAGGCCGGCAAGGCCAGACCCAAAGGCGAAGGTGAGGGCGAAAACCCAATTGACATTGATGCCCAGCCCGCGCGCCACGCGGCTATCGTCGACCGCGGCGCGCAGGCGGCTGCCAAAGCGCGTGTAGGCAAGGATGAATTGCAGCGCGACCGTCAGCAGCCCGCAAATAACAATGATCAGCAGCCGATAGCGGCCGATGCCGATTCCGGAAATGTCGAACTGGCCTTGCAGGCTAGCGGGAACCTGCACGAAAACCTGACTCGATCCCATGACATAGTCGGCCGCCGCCACCGACATGAACACGAGGCCGATGGTGAACAACACCTGATCGAGATGGCTCTTGCGATAGACATGCACATAGAGCGTGCGCTCTAAGACGAATCCGATGACGGCGCTCGCCAGGAAGGCGATCGGCAAGGAGGCAAGGAAGGGAACGCCGAGACGATTGACCAGAAGGACGGTGACGTAGCCGCCCGCCATGGCGAAGGAGCCGTGCGCGAGATTGATAAAATTCATCAATCCGAGCGTCACCGCGAGCCCGGATGCGAGCACGAACAGCAGCATGCCATAGGCAATTCCATCGAACAGAATTGTTAGCATGTTGGCGCCGGGGTGCCGGCTTGCTCCTAGGGAAACGTGCTCGGCTGCAAGATTGCCTATTCGGTGCCGGCGATCGATAACCGACCGTCCGGCAAAGAACGCGCGCGGCGACGTTCGGCCGCCGCGCGCGTTAGGGTCTTTAAACTATTTCTTCGCTGCCGCCTTTACCGGATCCTTGACGGCATCAAAGGTTTGGAACTCTACGTTGTAGAGTTGTCCGCTCTTTTTCTCGACCTTGCGCATGTAGACGTTCTGAATGATGTCGCGAGTCTCGGGATCAATCGAGATCGGCCCGCGCGGGCTTTCCCATTTCATCCCTTTCATGGCCGCGATCAGAGAATCGCCGTCGGCCTTGCCGCCTGTTTTCTTGAGCGCTTCGTAGATCAGGTGCATGCCGTCATAGCCGCCGACCGACATGAAGCCTGGGCGGAAGTTGTTAGCCTTCTGGAAGGCGGCGACATAGGCCTTGTTCTTCGCGGAACTGTGATCGGCCGAATAGAAATGAGCGGTCACCGTTCCGATCGCGGCATCGCCCATGGTGGGAAGCAGATCGTCATCCGTCACGTCGCCCGGTCCGATCAGTTTGATGCCGGCCTTGTCCAGACCGCGTTCAGCGAACTGTTTCATGAAGGCGCCGCCCTGGCCGGACGGCACGAAGATGAAGATGGCGTCCGGTTTGGTGTCGGCGGCGCGTTGCAGGAACGGCGAGAAGTCCGGATTGGCGAGCGGCACTCTGATTGCTTCGGCCACTTCACCGCCGCCCGCCTTGAAGCGCTCGGTGAAGGATTTCTCCGCGTCGAAGCCCGGCGCATAGTCGGAGACGATGGTGACGACTTTCTTGATCTTGTTCTTCACCGCCCAGTCAGCGACGATGACGCATGACTGCGGCACGGTGAAGCTGGTGCGTACGATATAGGGCGATTTCTCAGTGATGATCGAGGTGCCCGCCGCCATGACGACTTCCACCACCTTGGCTTCGGTGGCGAGTGGGGCGACCACGAGCGCAGCCGGCGTGATCTCAAAGCCGGCGATCACGTTGACCTTGTCGTTGACGATCAATTCCTGCGTCAGCCGCTTAGTGTTGTCGGGCACGCTGGCGGAATCGCGCAGGATGACTTGGATTTTCTTGCCGGCGACCGTATCGCCGTGCTCTTTCATGTAAAGATCGACGGCGGCCTTGATCTGCTTGCCGGTCGAAGCCTGTTGCCCCGTCATCGACACGATGAGGCCGATCTTGACGGTGTCTTGCGCGAAGGCGCTGCCTGCGATGAGCGCGCCGAAGGCGAGTGAGGCAATAGCGCCGGTGATGTACCTGGATAACATTAGCTTTTTTCCTCCGGTTTAGTTGGTTTCGTTTCTCATTGCGTTGCCGAGTTATTGGCGGCAACCGTACACTAGTTGGGGCCCAAACCAATTCCGCGAACGCACTAAAGGCCCCCCGTTCGAGCCATTTCCTTGATTGAAATCAAGCCAAATTTGCACAAACCGTGCCTACATTGCAATGGCGGCGCTACACGCCGTGGCACGGTTCTGAATCTGCATAACATCGAAACCGCGAGCCTGCTATGCTGAGCACCTGCCCATCGGTCCTGGCGCCTTTCGATTTGCTCGCATGAACATCCACCAGCCATCCTCGGCTTTGCAGGACAATGGGCAGCCGCCCGCCACCGTCCTCAAGAGTGTCTGCCGCAGTTGCCACGGCGGGTGTGGCGTCTTGCTGCACGTGCGGGATGGCGTGTTGCTGAAGGTCGAGGGCGATCGCGAGTCGCCGCTCAATCGTGGCCGCCTGTGTCCGATCGGGACGGTGACGACCGATCTTGTATACCACAAGGATCGGCTGAAATATCCGCTGCGACGCAAGGGCAAGCGCCAGTCCGGCGAATGGGAGCGCATCTCCTGGGACGAGGCGCTCGACGAGATTGCCGAGCGTGTGCTCGCCATTCGGGACAAATACGGGCCGGAGGCCATCGCGCTCGGCACCGGCACCGGCCGCCATCATATCCGCTGGGTGTCACGTTTCGCTCATGCGCTCGGTACCCCGAACTGGTGCGAGCCGGGCTTCGCCCAGTGCTTCCACCCGCGCGTCAACACCTCGATCCTGACCTTCGGCGACTTCCCGGTGAGCGATTACACCGGCGAGGTGCCGCCAGCTTGCATCCTCTTTTGGGGCCACAACCCGGTGCTGTCGGGGCCGGACGGCGAGACGCGCTTCAACGTGATGGAAGCGCTTGCGCACAATCCACGGACCATCGTGATCGATCCGCGACGCACGGCGCTCGCGGAAAAGGCCGACCTCTGGCTGCAGATCAGGCCGGGCGCCGACGACGCGCTCGCGCTTGCGATGCTCAACGTGATCATCGACGAGAAACTTTATGACGAGCCGTTCGTCACGCAATGGACGCACGGCTTCGCCGAGCTCGCCGCGCATGTGCAGAAATTCACGCCGGAGTGGGCCGAGCCGATCACCTGGATCGCCGCCGACCAGATCCGCGCCGCCGCGCGCCTGTTCGCCCGCACCAAGCCGGCTTTGCTGGACTGGGGCTGCGCCATCGAACACACGCCGAAATGTATTCAGACCATCCGCGCGGTCTCGATGCTGCCGGCGCTTACCGGCAACATCGACGTACCTGGCGGCTGGGTGTTCGGGATGCATGGGCTCGGCCGCTTCCCGAGCCTGATCGAGAACCTCACGCCGGAAGCCAATGCCAAACGGCTCGGCGCCGATCGTTTCAAACTGCTCGGCGGGGAGGGCGCCGACCTGCCGGCCGCCCATATTCCGACGCTGCTGCGGGCGATGCGCGAGGGCAAGCCCTATCCGGTGAAAGCCTTCCTGGTGTTCGGCAACAACACGCTCACGACCTATGCCAATTCATCCGCTGTCTATGATGCGCTGATGAAGCTCGATTTCATGGTGTGCGCCGATCTGTTCATGACGCCGACGGCTGAGCTTGCCGATATCGTTCTGCCGGCGGCGTCATGGCCCGAGCTCGATCAATTGGTCGGCCTGCCGACGGTCGCGGCCAACGTCGTGCTCGCCCAGCAGAAGGCGGTGCAGATCGGCGAGTGCAAATCGGATGAAGAAATGTTCGTTGCGCTGGCGCGCCGCATGAAGCTCCCGCTCTGCACCGAGCCGGTCCAAAGCGTGCTCGATGCGATGCTCGCCAGTGGCGGGCTCAACATCACGTTCGACGAGCTCAAGCAGAAGGGCTTCATCAAGCTGCCGTTCAAGTACCGCAAATACGAGAACGGCGGCTTCAAGACGCCGACCGGCAAGATCGAACTCTATTCGACGCGCTTCGAGCAGATGGGCTACTCGCCGCTGCCCTATTACGAAGAGCCGCCGGAAAGCCCGATCAGCACGCCCGAGATTGCCGCGCACTTTCCGCTCATACTCACGACCGGCGGGCGGATCTCATTCTTCTTCAACTCGGAGCATCGTCAGATCGAAAAGCTGCGCAAGGCGCAACGCGATCCCGTGGCGGAAATTCACCCCGAAACGGCGGCGCGCCTCGGTATCGTCAACGGGGCGTGGATGTGGATCGAAACGCTGCGCGGCCGGATACGGCAAAAGGCCAAGCTCACGACGGGAATCGACCCGCGGGTCATCCACGTCCAGCACGGTTGGTGGTTTCCCGAACAGCCGGGTCCGGAATATGGCGTGTGGACGTCGAATGCCAATCTATTGACCGACAACAAGCCACCCTATGATCCGGCGATGGGGACCTACCAGTTGCGGGCGCTGTTGTGCCGGGTTGGGCCGGCCGACGTGCCCACGGTCGACACGAAAAAAGTGGGCGTGTAAGAAGGCTCCGCACGGAGGAACGCCAAATGCGCATCGACGCCTATACGCACTTTTTCCCGAAGACATTCTTCAACAAGATGATCGAGGTCGCCGGTCAATATAAGGACATGGGCAAGCGCGTGCGCGCGATCCCGCCGCTCTATGACCTCGATGCGCGCAAGAAGATCATCGATACCCACAAGGACTACCAGCAGATCATCGCCTATCCGCAGCCGCCGATCGAGAAATTAGCCAAGAGCCCGCAGGAGATCGACGAATTCATCCGCATTATCAATGACGGCTTCGCCGAATTGTGCGCCAAGGAAAGCGCGCATTTCCCCGGCTGGATCGCGCAGATTTCGCTCGATGCGCCGGATGCCGGTGTGGCCGAAGCGGAGCGCGCCATCAACCAGCTCGGCGCGCTCGGCGTGCAGATCTACACCAACGTCGCCGGCAAGCCGCTCGACCGGCCGCAATATTTGCCGTTCTGGAAAAAGATGAACGAGCTCGGCAAACCGGTCTGGCTGCACCCGGCGCGCGGCGCCGAAGTACCGGACTATATCGACGAGAAGAAATCGCTGTACGAGATTTGGTGGACCTTCGGCTGGTCGTATGAGACGGCGACCGCGATGATACGACTCGTCTACTCCAAGATCATGGATAACCACCCCAACCTGAAGATCATCACCCACCATTTCGGCGGCATCGTGCCGATGCTCGAAGGCCGCATCGGTCCAGGCAATGACGTGATGGGCTCGCGCACGACCGACGAGGACTACGTCGCGCTGCGCAAGAGCCTGAAGAAACGCCCGCTCGACTATTTCAAGCAGGACTTCTATGCCGATACCGCGGTGTTCGGCGGGTTGCCGGCGACCAAATGCGGCCTGGAGTTCTATCCGATCGACAAAATCGTGTTCGCTTCCGATTGCCCGTTCGATCCGGAAAACGGAGCGATGTATCCGCGCGAGACGTTGCGCATTCTGGAGTCGCTCAATCTCGACAAGGTCACCAGCGACAAGATCTTCTACAAGAATCTCGAAGCGGTGACCGGCCGCAAACTGGTTAAGTAGGCGCGCTTAGCCTTCCGACGAATTCATGGTCTGGGCGACGGCTTCCGAACGGAAGTCGCCGCTCAGGCCATGGCCGCTCATCAAGCTAGGATAGGTTTTCAGGAAATCGGCCTGGATGGTGACGAATGGCACGTCGGCGAACGCGCCACGGTCGTTGAGATATTCCATGTGTTGGCGGCCTGACCGATCGAACGGCTGCAGCAGCGAATCGGTTTCACCGTCGAACTCGAGCGTCTTCAGCCCAAGTCGGTCGCACAACGCGCGATCGAAAGCGGGCGTCGCCTTGACCCAGCGCCCCGCCAAATAAAGTTCGGTGTAGGAGTGCCAGATAAAGGTGTCGGTCTTGGCTTTCTCGTAGAAGCGCGGCGAGGTGAGATGGTTGCGCACGTCGGCATAGCCGACGCGGGCGGGAATGCCGACGACACGGGCGCTTGCAGCCAGCAACGCCGATTTTCCTATGCAGAAGGCGCGACCGGCGGCGAGCACGCTGCTCGCGCGATAATTGGCCGGGTTGGCGAGGTCGACGTAAGGGTCATAGGTGATGCCGTCGCGGATGGCGGTGTAGAGACGTAACGCGGCTTCGCATTGGTCGCGCGCGCCGGCCGTAACCTGCTTTGCGAACGCGATGACTTGCGGCGAGTCGCTATCGATAAAAACGCCCGCGGCGAGATATTGAGCTGTATCCATCGCGTTTCTTTCCCGGATCATCGCATCTGTAGAGCGGCGCTCTACGTTTGCCCTTGAGTTCGATCAAGGAACGTGCCGCGCACCGGCAAATTCCGCGATTGCTATTGCGGCGGCCGGAATGCCTTGCAGCGCTCGGGATCGGTATCGATGCGGGAAGCGCCGATCAGGTCGAGGCAATAGGGGATCGCCGGAAACACCGCTTGCATGGTCATCCGAATTGAGGTCGGGCGTCCAGGCAGATTGACGATCAGCGTGGATCCGCGAATGCCGGCGGCCTGACGGGACAAAATTGCGGTCGGCACCTGTTTCAAGCTCTCCATGCGCATCAGTTCGCCAAATCCCGGCATCAGCCGCGTGCAGGCGGCTATCGTGCCTTCCGGGGTCAGATCGCGCGGCGCCGGTCCGGTGCCGCCGGTCGTGAATATCAAGGCGCATCTCTCGCGGTCGGCCAGATCGATCAGGGTGTCGCGCACGCTGTCGATTCCATCGGGAACCAGCCGCCGCACGGCACGCCAAGGCGTCGTCACCACCTCGCGCAGGAACTCCTCGATGGCCGGGCCGCTGGTATCTCGGTAGGTTCCGGCGCTGGCGCGGTCGGACACGGTCACGATGCCGATCGCGGCAGATTCGCTTGCTTCCATGGATACGGTCCTGGGTTTAGCCGGTTGCTGAAAATTCGCTCCGCCGCGCCGCACGCAATTCCCGCACCGAAGCCCGGCACCACGCGAGCACGGCGTCGAAATCGGATGGGAGATCGACCGCGAGCCCGCCGTGGAATCTCGACCATGCCTCGATATAGGGCGGCCGCACCGCCGTCAGCACGGGGACGCCGGCCTCCATGGCGCGCACGAAGGCGGAGCGGAGACCGCCGCCCTCGGCCTCGGCCTTGCCGAACCGGTTCAGCATCAGCAGCTCGACATCGTGGCCGAGCGGCCGGTCGAGCAGCGCGCCGATTTCGGCCAGGCCATGGGCATCGAGCCGGCAGCCTTCGGCCTGCGATCCCAGGTCCTGGGAAATCCGGAAACGGCCCCGTGAGGTGAGGTCGACGAGGGTCATCGCCGAGCAGACGCCGGCTTCGTCGCCGGCATTTTCCTGCAAGACCCCGGCCATGTTGACGCGATCGGCGCCAAGCCGATCGGCGACGCGGGTCAGGAAATCGTCGATTTTAAAGCCAGCGTCGTAGACAACGGCTGCGAGCCGTACGGTCCCCGATATGGTCATCGCCTGGCTCCCGTGAACAGTTTCCCCCTGCGGCGCATGGTCATTAGTCCTTTGGGCGCGCGGGCCCTGCCTTGAGATTTATCAAGTTTCGGTTTTGGCCCGTCTGATATGTATTATAGTCAAAATAAATATCGTAACCGGGGGGTCCCATGAGGACATTACAACGCGTTACCGTGACTGCCGCTATCGGCCTTGCTGTCCTGCTCAGTGCCGGACATCAGGCGTCCGCGCAAACCAAAATCGGAGCCGTCCTGTCGGTGACGGGTCCGGCGTCGTTTCTTGGCGACCCGGAAAAGAAGACGCTGGAAATTTATGTCGATGAGATCAATGCAAAAGGCGGGGTGAACGGCCAAAAACTGCAGCTGATCGTCTATGATGACGCCGGCAATGCCAACAACGCGCGCACCTTTGCCACCCGTCTGGTAGAAGAAGACAAAATCGATGCCATGGTCGGCGGCAGCACCACCGGTTCGACCCTCGCGATGATCCCGGTGTTCGAAGACGCCAAAATTCCATTTATTTCATTGGCAGGCGCCATTCAGATCATCGAACCCGTGCATAAGTGGGTGTTCAAGACCCCGCACACCGACAAGATGGCATGCGAGAAAATCTTCGCCGATCTCAAGCACCGCAATCTGACGACGATCGCGATGATCTCGGGGACGGATGCCTTCGGCAAGTCGATGCGCGACCAATGCGTTGCTGTCGCGCCCCAGGCGGGGATCAAAATCGCTACCGAGGAGAGTTATGGACCGCGCGACAGCGACATGACACCGCAGCTCACCAAGATTCACAACACGGCCGGTGTGCAGGCGGTGGTCAATCCGGGCTTTGGTCAAGGTCCGGCGATCGTGACGCGCAATTACCGCCAGCTTGGAATTAAGCTGCCATTCTACCAGAGTCACGGCGTTGCCTCCAAGCAGTTCATCGAGCTCGCCGGTCCCGCGGCCGAAGGCGTGCGGCTGCCGGCCGCGGCGCTTCTCATCGCGGACAAGCTCCCGAACAAGGATCCGCAGAAGCCCGTCGTCGTGAATTATACGCGCACCTATCAGCAGAAGTCCGGACAGGCGGTCTCGACCTTCGGCGGTCACGCCTATGACGGTCTGATGATTCTGGTTCAGGCAATGCAGCGTGCTAAGAGCGCCGACAAATCCAAGGTCCGCGACGAGATCGAGAAGACCAAGGGCTATATTGGAACCGGCGGGATCGTGAACATGTCGCCGACCGATCATATGGGCCTCGACCTGTCGGCGTTCCATATGCTGGAGATCAAAGGCGGCGACTGGACGCTGGTCCCCGGCACTTGAAATAACGATCGGGCAAGCTCGCCAGAGCTTGCCCGATCCGCCCTGCTACTATTGAACCCAAGCCCTACGAGGCCTTCGACGCGATGGCCGAGTTGCTGCAATTTGTTTTCTCGGGGTTGACCGTAGGCGCCATCTACGCGCTGGTCGCCCTTGGCTTTACGTTAATCTACAACGCGTCGGACATCATCAATTTCGCCCAGGGCGAGTTTGTCATGCTGGGCGGGATGACGACCGTTTTCATGGCACTTGCCGGCGTTCCGTTGCCATTGGCCGCGCTCATCGCCATCATCGTGACGACCGGCGTAGGCTTGGCTTTACACCGCTTTGCCATCGAGCCCGCGCGCGGGGCGAGCCCCGTGGCGCTGATCATGATTACAATCGGCGCCTCGGTGTTCCTGCGCGGTGTGGCCCAGGTCGTTTTCGACAAGCGTTTCCATAGCTTGCCCCCGCTGTTCGGCGCCGATTCGATACAGTTCGGCGGTGCGGCCATATTGCCGCAAAGCCTGGTCGTGCTGGCCGGCGCCACGGTCATCGTAATTTTACTTTGGCTGTTCGTCGAACGCACCTTGCTCGGCAAGGCGGTGATCGCGACCGCGGCCAATCGTTTGGCGGCGCGACTGATCGGCGTCGATACGCGGCGCATTGTCGATTTCTCATTTGCGGTTTCGGCGGCAATAGGGGCGATCGCCGGCATTCTCATCACGCCGATCACGCTGACCAGTTACGATGTGGGGACATTGCTAGCGCTGAAGGGATTCGCGGCGGCCATGCTCGGTGGAATCGGCAGCCCGCTCGGCGCCGTGGTTGGCGGTCTTCTGATTGGAATGATTGAGGCGTTAAGCGCGGGATATCTCTCTTCGAGTTATAAGGACGCGGTTGCTTTCCTGATCATTCTTGTCGTTTTGGTTGCCATGCCGCAGGGCTTATTCGGCCGGGTTAAAGTTGAACGGGTGTGAGCTTGCGCGCGCTGCTCGAAATTCGGTTGCTACCGGCGATATTGGTCGCGGCAATCGTCATTATCTTGCCGCTGTTTTTTCCGTCGGCGTACTACTATCGGATCGGCGCGCTTGTTTTCATTTTCGCGCTGGCGGTTGTAGGCCTCAACCTGCTCATGGGCTTTGCCGGTCAAGTCAGCCTAGGTCATGCCGGCTTTCTCGGGATCGGTGCGTATTCCGTCGCCATCGGTCCAGTCCATTTCGGCGCGCCTTCGTGGCTGTGTCTGTTCGTCGGCGCAATACTCTCGGGCGCGGTCGCTTTCGCGGTGGGCCGGCCGATTCTCAAGCTCAAAGGACACTATCTCGCCGTCGCGACGCTCGGATTCGGATTGCTCGTCGCCATCGTGCTCACCAACGAGGCGGGCTGGACGGGTGGTCCGGATGGCATGAACGTCCCCGCGCTGACGCTTTTCGGCTGGCGCGTGCATGGATCGGATGCCTGGTACTGGATCGCCGGCGCGACATTTGTCGGCGGATTTCTACTCGCGCTCAATCTGATGGAAAGCCCGACCGGCCGCGCGCTGCAAGCCATCCATGACAGCGAAATCGCCGCGCGCGTGCTCGGCATCGACGTGGCGCGCAAGAAGCTTACCATCTTCATAATCTCCGCCATGTACGCGTCGGTGGCTGGATCCTTTCTGGCGTTGTTCAATGGCCTCATCACACCGGATGTGGCGGGTTTCCTGGGTTCGATAGAATTGGTCGCCATGGTCGTGCTGGGCGGCATGGGGTCGATATTCGGGTCGTTGGTGGGAGCGGCCGTGCTGGTCGTGTTGCCGCAGGTGCTCACCATCTTCCACGAATACGAGCAGGCGTTGCTCGGATTGATCGTGATGGTTTTCATGATATTTCTACGCCAGGGCATCGTGCCGTCCGTTACCGTGGCGCTCGCTGGGTGGCGGAAATGATGATCCTGGAGGCCGATCGGCTGGCCATTACCTTCGGTGGCGTGCGGGCGATCGACGGCGTCAGCATCTCAATCGCTTCCGGACAGGTGTTCTCGATCATCGGGCCGAACGGATCCGGCAAAACCACGCTGCTTAATCTGGTATCGGGCATCTATACCCCGCTCGATGGAAGCATCCGGCTCGCCGGAGAAACGGTGACCGGCCTTGCGCCCGATCAACTCGCCCGGCGAGGACTATCGCGGACTTTTCAGAATTTGCAGATTTTTTCTCATATGTCGGTGCTGAAAAATGTGATGGTCGGCCGTCACCGCCACGAGCGGACCGGGATTCTGGCCGATCTGCTGCATTGGCCATCGGTAGCGCGCCAGAATCAGGCGACCCGCGAAGCAGCGCGCGTGGCGCTGGCCCGCGTCGGCCTCGCCGATGCAGCGAACCGTCCGGCTGGTTCGCTCGACTATGGCGCCCTCAAACGCCTGGAAATCGCGCGCGCGCTGGCCAGCGAACCGACGGTGCTGCTGCTCGATGAGCCGGCTGCCGGCTGCAATCCTGTCGAAACCCAGGAAATCGATCACGTCATCCGCTCCATCGTGAAGGAAGGGATCACGGTCGTGCTGGTCGAGCACGATATGCGTCTGGTGATGAATATCTCCGACCGAGTTCATGTCCTGGCAAGAGGTCGGACGCTGGCGGAAGGCACGCCCCAACAAGTGCGGTCCAACGTGGAGGTGATCGAGGCTTATTTGGGTGTTCACGGCTCGCAGGAGGCAGCGCATGCTTTCGATTGAAAATGTCAAAAGCGCCTATGGCCGCATCGAAGTCCTGCACGGCGTCACGCTCCATGTCGACGCCGGTGAGATCGTCACTTTGATCGGCGCCAATGGCGCCGGCAAGACGACGCTGATGCACGCCATTTCCGGTGTGCAGCCGATCACCGACGGCGCGATACGATTCGCCGGCGAGCGGATCGAAAAACGGCCCGCGCATGAACGGGTAGCGTTCGGCATCTCGCAAGTGCCGGAAGGCCGACAAGTGTTTGCGCCGTTATCCGTGTTGGACAATCTGAAGCTCGGTGCATGGTCTTGCCGCGACGCAGATCTGGAACCGGCGCTGGCGCGGGTCTGCGCGCTGTTCCCGATGCTCGATGCGATTTTGGAAACGCCGGCCGGCGCCTTGTCCGGCGGTCAGCAGCAGATGCTGGCGATCGGACGCGCTCTAATGGCCAAGCCGCGGCTGCTGTTGCTGGACGAGCCATCGATGGGTCTGGCCCCCAACTTGGTCGACCAATTGCTCACGGTGATCCGCGCGCTGCGGGACGACAGCCTGACCATCCTTTTGGTGGAACAGAATGCGCGCGCTGCGTTGGCAATCGCCGACCGCGCCTACGTGCTGGAAACCGGGCGCGTAACGTTGAGCGGACCCGCCGCCGAAATCCAGGCCGATCGCCGCGTCAGGGAAGCCTATTTGGGTATCTAAAAACGCGCCGGGGTTTGACCTTGGTCAAGGGGACCGGGCCAGAAGTCAATTTAATTGCCGTGTTGCATGGTGAGGAGGATGTCGATGAAAGAGAGCCTTCGTCCGGGAATCTCGCGGACCAGCCGTATTGAGATTGATCGCGACCGGACGATCGGATTCATGGGCGAGGAAGGCCGCGTTTACGCCACGCCCCGTCTGGTGCATGACATCGAACACACCTGCCGCGACCTCATCCTCGAACATTCTGACGCCAATGAGGATTCAGTTGGCATCGATGTGTCGATCCGCCATCTCGCGCCCACGCTACCCGGCATGACGGTCGAGATCACCGCAACCGTGACTGCCGTCGAGGGGCGCAAAGTCACCTTCGAGATCGCCGCCAAGGACAATCTTGAAGCGATCTGCGCCGGCTCGCACAGCCGTTTTGTGGTCGATAAGGGCAAAACGCTCGAGCGGCTCAAGGCAAAGGCCGCGAAATACGCGTCATCGCGCTGATCTGCGCGGTCTTTCCCGGAAAAAGCCCAAAGTCCACGCGGTCTTGCCCGGTCCTGGCTTGGACCGGTGCCGAACGATAACCGCTTGATATAGCTCAAGTACGCCGGCCCCCGATTAGGCGATGATTATTGGCCAAAACGGCGAAATCCGCCGTCGGGGGGAGCAGATGCACGGAGTTGTGGACGCTGCCGAACGATCGCCCGAGAAGGCGAAAAACGTTCGGCCGTTGACCGGTAATGAAGCGATCGCGCGCGGCGCCTGGGAAGCGGGCGTGAAGGTCGCCGCCGCCTATCCCGGCACTCCGAGCACTGAAATCCTCGAGACATTGGCCGACTATCCGGCCGAAGATTTACACGCCCAGTGGTCGACCAACGAAAAGGTTGCGCTCGATGTTGCGATCGGCGCCTCCTTTGCCGGGCGTCGCGCGCTCGCCGCCATGAAGCATGTGGGACTCAACGTCGCCGCCGATGCATTCATGTCGCAGACCTATATCGGCGTGAATGGCGGGCTGGTCCTCGCCGTGTGCGACGATCCCGGCATTCACAGCTCGCAGAACGAACAGGACTCGCGCATCTACGGGATGCTCGCCAGCGTGCCGATCCTCGAGCCGAGCGACGCGCAGGAGGCGCTCGATTTCACGAAGCTCGCCTTCGATCTCTCCGAGCTATTCGATACGCCGGTGATCGTGCGCAGCACGACGCGGCTGTCGCACACCCGCAGTGCGGTGGCGGTCGGCGATCGCAAAGTGCCGCCGCCACGTGGATTTATCGAGAAGCCGTCGAAGAACGTCATGATCCCGGCCTATGCGCGGCCGCGCCATGGCGTGGTGATCGAGCGCGAGGCGAAGCTGAAGTCGTATTTCGCCGAATCCTCGCTCAATCGTTGGGAGAAGGGCGATACCAGCTTCGGCGTCATCACGGCCGGCACCTGCTACCCCTATGTGCGCGAAGTGCTTCCCGACGCCAACGTGTTGAAGCTCGGCGCCTCCTGGCCGCTGCCGGATGACTTGCTGCGCCGCTATTGCGAGTCGGTCGATCGCATCTTCGTGGTCGAGGAGCTCGAGCCGGTGATCGAAAAGGAAATCCGCGCGCTCGGTTTTCAGGTCGAAGGCAAATGCTTCTTTCCACGTGCCGGCGAGTTGTCGCCCGAGCTGGTGCGCGCCGGCTTCGAGCAGGCCGGCATTCTGGCGCCGCGTCTGAAGCGAAATGATGAGTGGACGCCGGAACCGCTGGTGCGTCCGCCGGTGCTGTGCGCCGGTTGTCCGCACACCTCGGCCTTCATGGCGGTGCGCGCGTCCGGCGCGCGTGTCGCCGGCGATATCGGCTGCTACACCCTGGCGTGCCTCGATCCGTTGCGCGGCATTGACACCACCGTGTCGATGGGTTCCTCGATCGGCAACGCCGTCGGCATGGCCAAGGCCGGCGAGACCAAGCCGATCGTCGCCACCATCGGCGATTCGACCTTCCTGCATGCCGGAATTCCGCAGCTCATCAACGCGGTCTACAATCAGGCCAATATCACGGTGATGCTGCTCGACAATCATATTACCGCCATGACCGGCGGCCAGCAGCATCCCGGCACCGGCAAGACGATCAGGGGCGAGGCTGCGCCGCAGGTGGACTACGAAGCGCTGGTGCGCGCGGTCGGCGTGCAATGGGTGCGCAAGGTCGATTCCTATGATCTTGCCGCCGTGCATCAGTCATTGCGCGACGCCATCAATTATCGCGGCGTGGCCGTGCTGATCGCCGACCGCCCTTGCGTGCTCGACCCGGTCAAGATCAAGGGCCCGCCCTTCACGGTCGTCACTGAGCAGTGCAATGCCTGTCAGGCCTGCATGAACATCGGCTGCCCGGCCATCACCTGGAGCGACCAGTCGTTCGAGGGCCGCCACAAGGTGCAGATCGACCAGTCGCTGTGCATCGGCTGTACGCTGTGCGCACAGGTTTGCGCCGTCGACTGCATCAAGACCGTCGCGCCGGTGATGCAATGAGAGATCCAGTCACCACCGTGCGTCCCGACCCTGCGTCGCCGGATTCCCCGGCGCTGAAGGCCGATCGCGCGGATGACGCCTTCAACGTCCTGATCGTCGGCGTCGGCGGGCAGGGCGTCATCATGGTCTCCAAGGTGCTGGCTTTGCTGGCGCAGAGCCAGGGCTTCGAAGTCAAGCAGAGCGAAGTGCACGGCATGGCCAAGCGCGGCGGCTCGGTGTTCAGCCATGTGCGCTTCGGCAAGCGTGTCTGGTCGCCGACCATCCCGAAGGGCGACGTCGATATTCTGGTCGCGCTGGAATGGGCCGAAGGCTTGCGCTGGCTGCCGTTCCTGAAAGCCGGCACCGGCATCTTCATCTGCGACACCAAACGCATCGTGCCGCCATTCGCTTGTCTCAACCGCCGCCCGGGCGCGCCGCTGCGCTATTCGAAAGAGACGCCGGCCGAGGTCGTCGCCCATGTCGGCGAAGCCTACGCCATCGACGCCACCGACATGGCCGAGAAGCTCGGCAACGAGCGCGCGGCCAACGTCGTCCTGCTCGGCGCGCTGTCGACCGCGTTGGAGTTTTCGACAACGGATTGGGAGCGGACGGTCGCCGAATTCGTGCCCAAGAAGACCGTCGCGGTCAATCTGGAAGCATTCCGCCGCGGTCGCGGCTGGATCGAGGAGGCGCGCAACACCACGCCGGCGGTGGAAGCCCCGGTGACGAGGACGCCGGCGCCTGCCGACGCGGCCTACCGCGTGCGTCTCGAAATCAATCCGGTTTGGTGCAAGAGCTGCGATATCTGCGTGAAGATGTGCCCCGAGCACTGCCTGCGCCTGAACGCGGACCGCATCGCGGAACTGGCCGAGCCGGAAAGGTGCACTGGGTGCCGTCTGTGCGAATGGCTGTGTCCGGATTTCGCGATTCGGGTGCACCTCGATAGCGCGGGTGACGTTGCGCAACAGGGGCTTGCCCAATGAACGCCATCGACACTGCGCTCACCGGCAAAAGCGCCGTGAAGCTGATCTCCGGCAACCACGCCTGCGCGTTGGGAGCGATCGCCGCCGGCTGTCGCTTTTTCGCCGGATATCCGATCACGCCGTCGTCGGAAATCGCCGAACGGCTGGCGCGCCAATTGTCGGAAGTCGATGGCGTGTTCGTGCAGATGGAAGATGAAATCGCCTCGATGGCGGCCGTGATCGGCGCCTCGATGGGCGGCGTCAAGGCCATGACCGCGACCAGCGGCCCGGGATTTTCGCTCAAGCAGGAAAATATCGGCTACGCGGCCGGTGCCGAGATCCCGTGCGTCATCGTCAACGTCATGCGCGGCGGCCCGTCCACCGGCATGCCGACCCGGCCGTCGCAGGCCGACATCATGCAGGCGCGCTGGGGCAGCCATGGCGATTATCCGATCATCGTGCTCACGCCCGCCTCGGTGGGCGAGATCTACAGCGAGACCCTCCGCGCTTTCGATCTGGCCGAGCGATGCCGCACACCGGTGGTGCTGTTGTACGATCAGGTGATCGCGCAATTGTCGGAAACCGTCGCGCTCGACGGCGCCGGGCACGCCAGCGCGACACGCAAATGGGCGAGCGGGCCGCGCGCGGCCTACCAGCCCTATGACGGCGGCAGCGATGCCATCCCCGCCATGGCCAGGCCGGGCGACGGCTATCGCACGCACACCACCGGCCTGACGCATAGCGAGAGCGGCTTCCCGACCCAGCAGCCGGAAGCGGTCACCCGCAATCTGTCACGGCTCTTTTCCAAGTTGGAGCGCCATCGCGACCTGATCGACTCATCCGAAGCGCTGCACTGCGACGATGCCGACGTGGTCATCGTCGCCATCGGCATCAGCGCCCGCGCCGCCACGCGCGCGGTCGAGCAGTGCCGCGCGCAGGGCCTGCGCGTCGGGCTGTTCCGCCCGATTACGTTCTGGCCGTTCCCGGAAAAGCAGCTGCGCCAAGCCGCGGCCAAGGCGCGCGCCGTGCTGGTGCCGGAAATGAACACCGGTCAGCTCCGGCTTGTGGTCGAGCGCGTGCTCGCCGGCGTGGCGGTCGAAGGCCTTCATCTTTTCAGCGGCGAGGCGATCACGCCTAGCGACATCGCCGCGCGCGCCACGGCGCTGGCGAGGGGGGCGTGATGCTCATCGACACCGCCGCCGATTTCGACGTCCGCGACTATCTCCGCAAGGAGATGATGCCGCACTTCCTCTGCCCTGGTTGCGGGCATGGCATCGCGTTGCGCGCTTTGTTGTGGGCGATCCATGATCTCGGTCTCGACAAGGACAGACTCGCAGTCGTCTCCGGCATCGGCTGCGCCGGGCGGCTATCGGCCTATATCGACGCCAACACCTTCCATGTCACGCACGGCCGGCCACTGGCTTATGCAACGGGCTTGGCACTGGCGCGTCCCGATCTGCATGTCGTCGTCATCACCGGCGACGGCGACTGCCTGGCGATCGGCGGCAATCATTTGATCCACGCCTGCCGGCGCAATCTCAAGCTGACCTGCCTGATGCTCAACAACGAGGTCTACGGCATGACCGGAGGCCAGGTTTCGCCGACCACGTCGGAAACACGGCTGACGACGACCACTCCGCTCGGCAATCAAGAGCCCCATTTCGACGCCTGCGCGCTCGCCACCGCGGCCGGTGCCGGCTTTGTCGGTCGCGAAGTGACCCACCATGTCCCCAAGCTCAAGGAACTGATCAAGGCCGGGCTCGAGCATCCGGGGTTCGCCTTCGTCGAAGTCCAGTCCGACTGCACCGAGATCTTCGGACGCAAGAACGACATGGGCTCGTCGTCGGAGATGATCATGCGCCAGAAGAGCGAGATCCGCCCCAGCGCCTATCTCGACACGGTCGACACGCCGTTCCGCTCGAATGCGCTGCCGACCGGCATCTTGGCGAGGAATGACCGTCCCGAATACGGCGCCACCTATCGGCGCGCGGCGGCTGCCCGCAAGGGAGCCTCGTGATGCAGGACGCGCGGATAGAAATTCGCATCGGCGGTACCGGCGGGCAGGGTCTGATCCTCAGTGCCAAGATACTGGCCGATGCCCTTGCTGCCGGCGGCAAGCACGTTGCTCAGTCGCAGACCTATGAGCCGACCTCGCGCGGTGGCTACTGCAATGCCGACCTGGTGATCTCGGACGCCGAGGTCGACTTCCCAATCACGACCGCGCTCGATCAATTGGTGCTGCTCGACCGGCTCGCCATCAAACCGTCTTGGCCGCTGCTCAAACCGGGCGCACTGGTCATCGCCGACACGCGGCTGTGCCCCGAGCTGCCGGCCGGCAATTACCGCCGCTATCACCTGCCGCTCAGCCGCACCGCCTTGGAGCTGGGCAGCGAGCGGGTGACGAACATCGTTGCGCTCGGCGCCTTGGTCGCGCTGAGCAATATCTGCGATCGCAAACGGATCGAGCAGGCGGTGCGCGCCGAGACCCCGCGCGGCTTCCTCGATCTCAACATGGATGCGCTCAAGGCGGGCTACGCGGTGCACGTGCAAGCGGCTGCCGGCAATAACGCTGAAGTGAACGTTGGTACCTAGCCTGGCCCAATGTAATCGGGCGCCAGCAGGCCCTGGCGACTAGACAAGTCCCCCCGCTCGGACTGAGGATTACGTTATGCCGGGAAGCAAGCCGCCGCAGGAACGCATCGTTTCGACCTATTGCTACCAATGCGTAGCGGGGCCGGACCTGCTGACCGTGCGCATCCAGGACGGGGTTGCAACCGAGATCAATCCGAATTTCAAAGCCGCCGCGATCCATCCCGGCGGCGGCAAGGCCTGCGTCAAGGCATTTGGGCTGGTGCAAAAGGCCTACAGCCCGAACCGCGTCCTCTATCCAATGAAGCGCACCAACCCGAAGAAGGGCCGGCACGAGGATCCGGGCTTTGTGCGCATATCGTGGGACGAAGCGCTCGATCTGGTGGCCGACAAGCTCAAGGCTGCGCGCGCGGCCGGCCTCACCGACGCCGGCGGTTTTCCCCGGCTCGCCGCCAGCTTCGGCGGCGGCGGCACCCCGACCGCCTATATGGGCACGCTGCCGGCCTTCCTCTCAGCGTGGGGACCCGTCGATTTGAGTTTCGGTTCCGGTCAAGGCGTCAAATGCACCCACTCGGAACACCTCTACGGTGAGCTCTGGCACCGGGCGTTCACCGTGTGCCCCGATACTCCGCTCTGCGACTATGTCCTCTCGTTCGGCGCCAATGTCGAAGCCTCGGGCGGCGTGTGCGGGGTCAAGCGCCACGCCGACGCGCGCAATCGCGGCATGAAGCGCGTGCAAATCGAACCGCACCTCTCGGTGACCGGCGCCTGCTCGGCCGAGTGGATCGCGATCAAGCCGAAGACCGACTCCGCCTTCCTGTTCGCCATGATCCACGTGCTGCTGCACGAACACGCGCGCGAAAAACTCGACCTTCCGTTTCTGAAAGTCCGCACCTCGTCGCCTTATCTCATCGGACCCGGCGGATTTTTCCTGCGCGATCCAGCGACGCAGAAGCCGCTGGTGATCGATCTAACGAGCGGGCGCGCGCTGCCGTACGACACGCCGGATATCGATCCGGCGCTCGAAGGCACGTTCACGGTCGACGGCATCGAGGTCGGCGCCGATCAAGAAATCATCACGCATCGCGCGGCCAAGGTCAGTCCCGCCTTCGCGCAACTGGTCGCCCACGTGAAGAGCTATACGCCGGAATGGGCCGCGAAAATCTGCGACGTGCCGGCTGCCAGCATCCGCCGCGTCACTAATGAGTTTCTTGCCCATGCCCACGTCGGCGAGACGATCGAGATCGAAGGTATGACGCTGCCGTTTCGGCCGGTCGCCATCGCATTCGGCAAGACCGTTAACAATGGCTGGGGCGGCTACGAGTGCTGCTGGGCGCGCACGCTCATTCCCTGCCTGCTCGGCGCCCTCGACGTGCCGGGCGGCACGCTCGGCACCACGGTGCGGCTCAATCGCCCGGCCGACAATCGCTGGTCGAGCGTCACGCCAGGCCCCGACGGTTTCATGCATTATCCGATGAACCCGACCAGCAAGGAGGAGTGGATTTCGCGCCCGACCGCGCGCAGCGCCCATCGCACGCTGGTGCCGCTGGTCGCCAACTCGGCCTGGAGCCAGGCGCTCGGGCCGACCCACCTGGCCTGGATGATGCAGAAGGAGGATTTCGACAAGCTGCCGCATGCGCCGCCACCCGACATATGGCTGGTCTACCGCATCAATCCGGCGATCTCATTCTGGGACACCAAGGCGGTCGGCGAGACCATGGCGAAGTTCCCGTTCACCGTTTGCTTCGCCTTCACGCGCGATGAAACCAATCATGTCGCCGACGTGCTGCTGCCAGATTGCACCGACCTCGAGGGCCTGCAACTGATGCGGATCGGCGGCACCAAATACATCGAGCAGTTTTGGGACCATCAGGGCTTCGCCTTGCGCGATCCGGCGGTGCCGCCGCAGGGCGAGGCGAAAGATTTAACATGGATCGCAACCGAGCTCGCGCGCCGCACCGGTCTACTTGAAGAGTACAATACTGCGATCAATCGCGGTGGTGCCGACGTCAAGCTCAAAGGCGACAATTACGATTTCTCACTCGACGTGACGAAGGCGCACAGCGTCGAAGAGATCTGGGACGCCAGCTGCCGGGCGGCGAGCGCGGAGATCACCGATGGCGCCGAGACGCAAGGCCTCGACTGGTTCCGCGCCAACGGTTTTCGCGTGAAGCCGTTCTCGCGCCTGATGTGGTACCTCTACCCGAAGCTGGTCGAACAGGGCCTGCGCTTCGAGCAACCCTACCAGGAGCGGCTGCTGCGCGTCGGCAAGGAGCTGGAGCGGCGCCTGCACGAGCACGGCATCACCTGGTGGGACAAGCAGCTCGCCGAGTATGAGCCGCTGCCGCATTGGCGCGACTTGAACGGACTTTGGGAGGACGCGCTCGCCAAACACTTCAAGGTGAGCATCGCCGATTATCCGTTCTGGCTCGTGACCTCGCGCAGCATGCAATATTCCTGGGGCAACAATGTCGGCGTCCAGCTGATCAAGGAAGTCGCCGACAACGTCATGGGCCACGGCAGCGTGGTGATGAACGAAAGCGCGGCCGAGAAACTCGGCATCGCCGACGGCGACCTGGTCGAAGTGCGCTCGCCACTCAACAGCACCAAAGGTAAGGTGATGTTGCGCGAGGGCATCCGCCCCGACACGTTGCTAATGATCGGCCAGTTCGATCACTGGGTGACGCCCTATGCCAAGGATTTCCACGCGCCGAGCATGAACGCGCTGGTGCCGATGCTGCTCGATCTCACCGACGCGACCGGATCGAGCGCCGACTTGGTCAAGGTCAAGGTGACGCGCCTTGCGGGGGCACCATGACCCGCTGGGCGATGATCGCTGATCTCGAGCGTTGCGTCGGCTGCCAGACCTGCACCGCGGCCTGCCGGCATGCCAATGCCACTTCGCCGGCGGTGCAATGGCGCTCGGTGCTCGACGTCGAAGCCGGCTCGTTCCCCAATGTCAATCGCACCTTTGTGCCGGTTGGCTGCCAGCACTGCGCCGACCCGCCCTGCATGCATGTCTGCCCGACGACGGCGACGCGCCAACGCGCTGACGGCATTGTCACCATCGACTACGACATCTGCATCGGCTGCGCTTATTGCGATGTCGCCTGTCCCTATCAGGCCCGCTTCAAAATCACCAAGGAGGACTTCGCCTATGGGGACGAGGGGATGCAGAACGAGATTGAACGCGAGGATCCCGCGCGTCTCGGGGTCGCACAAAAATGCACGTTCTGTTCCGATCGCATCGATTTCGGCATCGAGAACGGTTTGACGCCAGGCAGCGATCCGCGCGCGACGCCGGCTTGCGTCAATTCCTGCATCGCGGACGCATTGCATTTTGGCGATGTTGAAGATCCCGACAGCAACGTCTCCCAGCTGCTGCGTGCGCACAAGAGTTTCCGCATGCACGCCGAGCTCGCCACCGAGCCGGGCTTCCATTATCTCTATGACAAGGCAGCGGCTGCTCCGGCGCCGGATATCGCGCCCGCGCTCGCGGACGCGCAAGCCGGGCGCATTCGCAGCCGCGGGGTCGAGCCGTGGCATCAGAAACATTGGGATTGGAAAGCCTCGGCGAATTTCCTGTGTGGCGGAGCCGGCACCGGACTGTTCGGCTTTGCCACTATCGCCAGCCTTGGTGGGACCCCGATATTGGCGCCGGGCCTTGCTGCGCTCGCGCTCATTTTATGCGGCCTGACGCTGCTGATGTTCAAGATCGGCCGGCCGTTGCGCTTCCTTCACGTGCTGCGCCAGCCGCAACGCTCGTGGATGTCGCGCGAAGCGTGGGTCGCCGGCCTGCTGTTTCCGCTCGCGCTCTTTGCGCTCTGGTCCGGCCGCCCGACGGTGCTGGTGGCGGCGGCGATAGTCGCGCTGCTCTTTCTGTTCTGCCAGGGCATGATCCTGGAACAGTCCAAGGGCATACCGGCCTGGCGCAACCCGCGCGTGATCGCTTTCATCATGGCGACTGGATCTGCCGAGGGCTGCGGGCTGTTCCTGCTGCTGGCGGCTTTCCTGCCGGCCTTGGGCAGCGCGGCCAAACCGCTGGCAATCGCGCTCGTCGTGCTGGCCACAATTCGGATCTGGACCTGGTGGCGATACCTCAACGCGCTTGCAAGCGAAGGTGCGCCGACCCGTACGCTCGAAATCTTTACGGCCTGTCGACTCTGGTTTTTCGCCGCCGGCCTCGTGCTTCCGGTAGTGCTGGTCGCACTTGGCCTGATCCTGCCGGTCGCCGGCGCGGTTCTGTTCGCGCTCGCCGGGCTCTCGGTTTTCGCCACCGGCTGGGCGATAAAATTCATTCTCATCACGCGGGCCGCCTACAATCAGGGTTTCGCGCTACCCCATACGCCCATACGCGGGTCCGGCGTGCCCGGACCGGCGGTCAAGCCGGGATGGACCTTGCCATGAGTACGCGCCGGACCGATTCAACACGCAACGAGCGCCGCTGCGCGCCACAGTGCAACAATCTCGACCGGGAGCTTAGAACATGAGTATGCAAAACGCGGTTGCCGATGCGCCCATCTATATGTTCGACCGCAACGCCGAGACCATGCCGCGCAGCGAACTGAACGCATTACAACTCGCCCGTCTCAAGACCACGCTCGAGCGCGCCTATAACAAGGTCCCGCATTACAAGCGGAAGTTCGATGCCGCCAGCGTCAAGCCGGGCGATCTGAAGTCGCTCGCCGATCTCGCGCGCTTTCCCTTTACGGTGAAAAGCGATCTGCGCGACAATTATCCATTCGGCATGTTTGCCGTGCCGCGCGAGCAGCTCTTGCGCCTGCACGCCTCGTCGGGAACAACCGGGAAGCCGACCGTCGTCGGCTATACCAAGCAGGACCTCGATACCTGGGCGGATTTGATGGCGCGCTGTTTCGCCTGCGCCGGCGCGCTGCCTGGCGATATCGTGCACAACGCTTACGGCTACGGCCTGTTCACGGGCGGCCTCGGGGCGCACTACGGGGCCGAGCGGCTCGGATGCACGGTCGTACCCATATCGGGCGGCGGCACCGAACGTCAGGTGACCTTGATCAACGACTTCAAAGCCAACGTGCTGTGTGCCACGCCGTCCTACGCGCTCAATATCGCCGAGATCGCGCAGAAAATGGGCGTCGACCTGAAGCAATCGTCCTTGCGGGTTGGCCTGTTCGGGGCGGAACCGTGGAGCGACGCCATGCGCCGCGATCTCGAGGCGCGGCTTGGGCTAAAGGCGGTGGATGTCTACGGCTTGTCCGAGATCATGGGGCCGGGCGTGGCCTGCGAGTGTCACGGCATCCAGTCCGGCTTGCATGGCTGGGAAGATCATTTCCTGTTCGAGACCATCGATCCGGAAACGCAGCAGCAGCTGCCGGCGGGGTCGACCGGCGAACTGGTCATCACGACGTTGACCAAAGAAGCGCAGCCGATGATTCGCTACCGCACGCGCGACATTACGCGTCTGAGCAACCAGCCCTGCGCCTGCGGCCGCACGCATGTGCGTATCCTGCGGGTCACCGGCCGCAACGACGACATGCTCATCATTCGCGGCGTCAACGTCTATCCCTCGCAGGTGGAAGCGGTCCTGGTCGGCTTTCCGGGGATTGCGCCGCACTACCAGATCATCCTGACGCGCGATGGCGCGCTCGATGCGATGACCGTCGAGGTCGAGCTGGCGCCGGGTTTCGCCGGCGACCGCTTTCACAAGGCCGACGAAGTCACGCACCATATCAAGTCGCTGATCGGCGTGACCTGCAAGGTCGTGGTCAAGGCGGAAGGCGAGGTGCCGCGCTCGCAGGGCAAGGCCGTGCGCGTCATCGACCGGCGCAACAAGGCGAATTGATCGCGCACGTTTCAGTCGGGACAGCGGCCGGCGCGGAGCCGAATGGCCGGCGCTATTCCTGCGAAACCGGCGGATCCAGATCGTCCGCCCAGGACTCGCTCGGCTTCGGATAGCGGAGCAGCAGCCGATGCACGAGGCTGACGTGTTCGGCCTCCTCTTCGACCAGTTCCGCCGCCAGCGTCTTGACCTTCGGATCCTTTGCCGTCTCCACGATCGAGGTGAAATAGGCCAGCGCGCGCTTTTCGCCGGCGAGCGACAGCTGCAAGGCATGCCACGGCGTCATCAGGTAGTGCGCGGAGCCGAGCTCGGCCTCTTCCGGGCTTTCGCTGCGCTCGAATTTCGCAATCTGGCGGGCGTGCGCGGCGACGTCGAAATCGCCGGCGAGGCGGCGGATTTCCTCGCCATGGATGCCTTCGGCGCGGGCCAGATCGCGGAACACCTTGACCAGTTCTGGATTGTTGTGGGTTTCCATCTGATCGGCCAGCAGATTATAGCGGTCGACCGCGTCGATCTCGATCTGATAGGCGACCGCCAGCAGATCGTTGAGGTTGGCGACCTTCGGAGTGCCCGCTGACTTGCTCATAGCTCGAAGTCCTTCTCCAGCTCCGACAGATCGACGCCGCTTGCGCCGATGGCGGGTTGAAACGGCGGGCGATTGCCGCGGTACAGAATGCCGATGTTGAAACCGTCGTCGGTCATCAGCCGGCGCGCCGCCTTGCCCTGATCCGAAGTCTCGGTGACCGGGGCCGGGTGCACCATATCCTTCCAAGCTTTTTCATCGGGGCGGAAGGTCACGCAGGGGCTGAGGATTTCGACGAAGGAGAATCCCGGATGTTTGATCGCTTGCGCCAGCACGTCGGCGGTTTGGTTGGGTTCGCCGGAGAAGCAGCGGGCGATGAAGTTCGCTCCCGAAGCGAGCGCGACCACCAGCGGGTGGAATGGCGCCACGCCGGTGCCGCCGGGCGACAGCGCGGTGTCGAATTCCGGCTCGGTGGTGGGCGAGGGCTGCCCCTTGGTCATGCCGTAGATGTGGTTGTCCATGACGACGTAAGTCATGTCGATGTTGCGGCGGCAGGCGTGCAGGAAGTGGTTGCCGCCGATCGAGTAGCCGTCGCCGTCGCCGCTGGCGACAACGACCGTGAGGTCGGGCCGTGTCACTTTCAGGCCGGCGGCGAGCGCGAGCGAGCGGCCGTGCACGCCGTGAAAGCCGTAGCAATTGGTGTAGGCGGGAATCCGCGATGAGCAGCCGATGCCGGATATCACGGCGATCTTCTCGGGCGGCAAGCCCAATTGAGCGAAGGCGCGGCCGAACGACATCAGCACATGATAGTCGCCGCAACCGGGGCACCAGATCGGCTTCACGTCGGATTTGTAGTCCGCTTGTTTATAGGCGACGCTCGACATGGTCATCTCCATTCCGCGATCGCATAATGGATTTCGCCGGCGGTGATCGGCAGCGGTCCCGGCCGGTTGAACACGCGAACCGGCGCCGGCAGGTCGTAGTGGGCGCGCAGGAATTTGTTGAACTGGCCGCCGTGGGTCTGCTCGACGACCAGGATGCGTTTGACACCGGCAAGGGCGGCTGCGAGCCGTTCCGGCTGGATCGGCGTCAGCAAGCGCGGCGCGATCATGCGGACTTTGATTCCATCGGCGGCCGCACGTTCGACCGCTTCGCGCGCGGCGCCGGTGAGCGAACCCCAGGTTATGACCGCGAGATCGCCGCTACCTTCGATGCTCGCCCAATGGTCGCCGAAGTTGAAGTGATCGAGCTTGTCACGCCGCTTGTCGAGCTGGGCCAGATGGTCGGCGGCTCCGCTGGTCGGGGTCGCGCGCTCGGAATGGGTGAGACCGTCGGCCGTATATTGACCGCCGCGCGTTCCCGGAATGGCCATCGGCGACACGCCGTTGGCCGTCATGGCGTGGCGCATGTAGGTGCCAGAAATTTCGCTGGCGATGCTGCGTGCACCGATGAACGCGACGTCGGCGGGCCGTTCGATGGCGGCACGTGACTGGCCCATGAACTGGTCGGATAGAATGATGGCCGGGGCTTGCAGCGTTTCCGCGAGATAGGTCGCCCATTGCGTCGTGAACACGCAGTCACCGACCGATTGCGGCGCCAGCACGAGATGCGGCGCGTCGCCGTGCATGCCGTAGATGGCGATATTCAGGTCGCCCTGCTCGGACTTGGTGGGAATGCCCGTCGATGGCCCGCCGCGCATCACGTCGACGACCACGACTGGAATTTCCGCGGAGGTGGCAAGACCAAGCGCTTCGATCATCAGCGAAAGTCCGGGGCCGGAGGTTGCCGTCAGCGCCGGCGTACCGCCATAGGATGAGCCGATGATCATATTGATGGCCGCGAGTTCGTCTTCGGCTTGCAGCAGCGTCCCGCCGACCTTGGAAAGGTTCGGCGCGAGCCATTCGAGGATTTCGGTCGCCGGCGTGATCGGATAGGCGGCGGCAAAGCGAATGCCGCCGCGGATGGCGCCGAGCGCGGTCGCCTCGTTGCCCGACAGCAACCACCGGCGGGCGGCGCTCGGCGTCGGCGCGGCGAGTTGCATGCCAAAGTCGATGCCGGCTGCCGCGCCGAACCCGACCTTGATGCCGGCGAGGCTGGCTGCGATGGCGGCCGACCCCTTGTCGACAAGACGTTTCTCGATCGGCGCGAACGCCTGCTCGACGGTAAAGCCCAGCAGCCGAGCTGCGATGCCGAGCGCGATCATGTTGGGACGGCCGTCGGGGATGGCCTTGGCCATCTCCTTCATTGGAACTTCAACGACGCGGGCCCCGGATTGGGTCACCATCGGCGGTAGATCCCCGCCGCGCGGATCGCTGACCACCAAAGTCTGCGGTCCGGCCTTGATTTCAGCGCCGAAACGGTGAGCGTTCAGCCAGTCGATGCCGATCATGAGGTCGAACCGGTCGGGCAGACATTCGACCGGGTGAACCGCTAGGCGAAGTAGCCCGGCCGCTTCACCACCGCGGATCTGGGGGCCCATGGTGCGGGTAAACAGGCCATGCCAGCCGGCGGCGCTGGCCGTTTCGAGCAGGGAATCCACGGTGGTCAGGGCGCCGGCGCCACCGCTGCCAATGATCGCAATCGAGATGCTCGGCGAGGCTGCCATGGCCATAAATCCCCTGATTAGAGCCCATTTCGCGGGCACTCGGCTCCAATATGTATTTAAGTACTAGAATGCGTTTTTTTGGCTTTCCTTGACCTTGATCAAGGCAGTCTACCGGTTGGCGATTGAAGAATGAAATTAAGGCCGCATGCGGGTCCGGCGACGGGCTGACCGGCCAATCCGGAGGGCAGACCGATGAGCGCCAAGCCGATTCGTTGGATGATGACGGGCGCAGGCAAGCCTTTTGTTCCGATGGAATTCGATATCGGTACCCTAGGCCCCGATGAAGTCCTGGTCGAAATCGCCGGTTGTGGGGTCTGCCACACGGATCTTGGCTATTATTACGATGGCGTGCGCACCAAGCACGAACTGCCGCTGGCGCTCGGGCATGAGATCAGCGGCCATGTCATCGACACCGGCACAGATGCTCTCTGGTTCACCGACCGCGCGGTTATTATTCCTGCGGTGATCCCGTGCGGTCGCTGCGATGCCTGCCAGCGCGGCAAGGCGACGATCTGCCCGAACCAGAAGATGCCGGGCAACGATATTCAAGGCGGCTTTGCCACGCACATCGTCGTGCCGTCGCGCGGGCTGTGTGTGGTCGATGAGCACCGCCTGGCTGGCGTCGGAATTGACCTGGCCGATCTTTCGGTGATTGCCGATGCAGTGACCACGCCCTACCAGGCGGTCGTGCAGGCCGGCGTCACGAAGGGCGATCTGGTCATCGTCAACGGGGTTGGCGGCGTTGGCGGGTATGCTGTTCAGATCGCGGCCGCTTTGGGCGGTGTCGTCGTCGCGATTGACATCAACCAGGATAAACTTGCCGCCATTACCGGGCAGGGCGCCGCGCTCACGCTCAATTCCAAAGGGATGACGACACGCGATCTCAAGACAGCCATTCAGGCCTTCGCCAAGGAACATGGTCTGCGCCAGACCGAGTGGATCATTTTCGAATGTTCCGGCAGCCGCGCCGGCCAGGAGACGGCCTTCAGTCTGCTCAATCATGGCGCGACGCTCGCCGTCGTCGGATTCACCATGGATAAGGTCGAGGTGCGGCTCTCGAACTTGATGGCCTATCACGCGCGGGCGATCGGAAACTGGGGCTGTCCGCCCGAACTGTATCCGGCGGCCTTGGAGCTGGTGATGAACGGCCGCGTCAAGGTCACGCCGTTCGTCGAAAAACATCCTCTCAGTGAAATCAATCAGGTGTTCGAGGCAGTCCATGCCGGCGCGATCAAGCGTCGTGCCGTTCTCGTTCCCGCACCGTTAGGAGCAGCTCTATGACCGCTGAAGTTGCCCGCGTCGCCGCCGCGCAAAATTCCGAAGCCAAGGATCACAATCTCGTTTCCGAGCAAGCGCGCGAGACGATCTCCAAAGGCGTGCACTACGAGAAGCGTCCGGTGAAGGGAACCGACGGCAAGCCGGTGGCCGGGCTGTTCAACGCCTGGATCACGCTCGACAACCCCAGCCAATTCAACTCCTACACGACCGATATGGTGAAGGCGACCATTCTGGCATTTCGCGCCGCCAGCGCGGCGCGCGACGTCGTTGCGGTGGTCTTCACCGGCGCCGGCGACAAGGCGTTTTGCACCGGAGGCAACACCAAGGAATACGCCGAGTACTACGCCGGCAATCCGCAGGAATACCGCGGCTATATGCGGCTGTTCAACGACATGGTTTCGGCGATTATTGGCTGCGACAAGCCGGTGATTTGCCGCGTCAACGGCATGCGCATCGGCGGCGGCCAGGAAATCGGCATGGCTTGCGACTTCTCGATTGCACAGGATCTCGCTCGCTTCGGTCAGGCCGGCCCCAAGCACGGCTCGGCGCCGATCGGCGGGGCGACCGACTTTCTCCCCGTCATGATCGGTTGCGAACAGGCGATGGTCTCGGGCCTGCTGTGCGAACCGTTCTCGGCACACAAGGCCTATCGTCTCGGCGTCATTTGCGAGGTCGTGCCGGCGCTGAAAGTTGACGGCAAATTCGTCGCCAATCCGACGGTCATCACCGATCGTTACCTCGATGAATATGGCCGCATCATCCACGGTGAGCCCAAGACCGGCGCGGCCGCCGCCGAAGGTCAGGCACTGTTGAAACGCGGCACCGTCGACCTCAGCCTGCTCGACGAGAAGGTCGAGGCGCTGTGCACCAAGCTGCTCTACACCTTCCCCGAATGCACGACCAAGACCGTCGAGGAGCTGCGCAAGCCGAAGCTCAACGCGTGGAACGCCAATAAGGAAAACGCGCGCGACTGGCTGGCCCTCAACATGATGACGGAAGGGCGCGCGGGTTTCCGCGCCTTCAACGAAGGCACGCGCGAGACCGGGCGGGAAGTCGATTTCGTGGCGCTGCGCCGGGCGCTCGCGGCGAATACGCCATGGAGCGACGATCTCACTGAAAGCATCATGCCGCGGGCGAGGTCCTAGCTGTGAGCCAGCCGCTCAAGATCTGGCACGAGGCGGACGGCCGGTTGCTGCGGCTGCGGCTCGACCGGCCGAAGGCTAATCTGGTCGATGCCGCCATGATCGCGGCGCTCGACCAAGCGCTGGCCGAGCATCTCGGCAATGGCCAACTCGGCGCCGTGCTGCTCGATGCCGAGGGGCCGCATTTCAGTTTCGGTGCCAGCGTCGAGGAACATCTGCCGGGTCAATGCGCCGCCATGCTGGCGGGCCTGCACCGCCTGGTGCTGCGCATGATCGAATCGCCGGTGCCGCTGCTGGTGGCGGTGCGCGGCCAATGCCTCGGCGGCGGGCTGGAACTCGCGCTGGCCGGTCATCTCATGTTCGTCGCTCCGGATGCCAGTCTCGGCCAGCCGGAAATGAAGCTCGGCGTGTTCGCGCCGGCCGCCTCCTGTCTGTTGCCGGAATTGATCGGCCCGGTGCGTTCGTTCGATCTCCTGGTATCCGGCCGCAGCATCACAGGCGCGCAAGCGGCGTCCATGGGCATCGCCCATGAAGCGGTCGCCGATCCGGAGCGCGCCGCGCTCGCTTATTTCGAAGAACATCTGAAGCCAAAGAGTGCGAGTTCATTGCGCCACGCCGTCAAGGCGGCGCGGCTCGACTACGTCGCGCGCGTCAAGGACAAGATCCGCGCCGTTGAGCGGCTTTATCTCGACGAACTCATGGCCACCCACGACGCGGTGGCCGGTCTCGAAGCCTTTATCGCGAAGAGGTCGCCGCAATGGCAACATCGTTGAATCCTTCGGCTACAGCCGGCATCATCGCCCGCGCGAGCGCGCTGTTCGAGGATCTATCCTTCACCTCCGCGCGCGAATGGAAAGCCGAGAAGCCCGGCCGCAAGGTGATCGGCTACATGCCGATCTACGTGCCGCGCGAAATCATTCACGCCGCCGATATGTTGCCGCTCGGTATCGTTGGCGGCGGCGATCAGCTCGAGGTCATCCACGGCGACGCCTACTACCAAAGCTATATCTGCCGTATTCCGCGCTCGACCATTGAGCTTGGCGTGTCCGGCCGTATCGATTTCGTCGACGGCATGCTGTTTCCGTCAATCTGCGACGTGATCCGCAATCTGTCCGGCATGTGGAAGATGATGTTTCCCCACGTCTATTCCCATTATTTCGACGTTCCGCAGAATTATCGGGACGACATCGGGGGAAATTTCTACGTCAACGAGATGGCGGAGCTCAGGCACGATCTCGGCGAGCTTCGCGGCAAGCCGATAACCGACGATGAGCTTCGGCACTCGATCGCGGTCTACAACGAGAACCGCCGATTGGTGCGCGATCTCTACACTTTCCGGGCGGAGCGGCCGTGGCAGGCGCCCGCGGCGGAAGTCTATCTGATGGTGCGCGCCGGTCTCGTGCTCCCGGTCGAGGAGCATACCGATATGCTGCGCGATTATCTTGCCGCGGCGCGGGCCGAGGAGCGGCCGATGCGCGACAACTGCCGCATCGTGCTGACCGGCATGTTCTGCGAGCAGCCGCCGCTCAACCTGATCAAGTCGCTCGAGCTTTCCGGCTGCTACGTGGTGGACGACGATCTCCTGCTGGTCACCCGCTGGCTCACCGGCGACGTCGCGATCGAAGGTGATCCGCTGAGGAATCTTTCGGATGCTTTCCTGCATCATTCCGAGTCGACGGCGGCCAAGTACGAACCCAATCAAAAGGAAAAGGGCCAGCATCTCGTCCGCGCGGTCAAACGCACCGCGGCGGAAGGCGTAATTTTCGCCGCGCCGAGCTTTTGCGATCCGGCGTTGCTTGAGCGGCCGATGCTGCAGCACGTGCTCAAGGAAGCCGGCATCCCTTATATCGCGTTCAAGTACGCCGAAAACTCCGGCCAGATGCAGCCGATCAGAGAACAGGCCGGCACCTTCGCGGATTCCATCAAACTATGGAGCGGCGCATGACGACGCAGACAAAGATTGTCACCTCCCGGGCGGCGCCGGCGAAGGAAGCCGTCAAGGATGCTTCCATGGTGAAGCAGAAGGAGATGATGGCCAAGCATTACGATCGGCTGACCAGCGCGCCTGAGACCGGCGACAAGGTGGCGGCCACTTTTGTGCCGGGCAATCTCAACGAGCTGCTCATGTGCTTCGACCTTCTGAACAATCTGCCGGAGGTCAACGCCATCCAGAACGGGCTGCGGAAGGTGAGCGGCAGTTTTGTGCTCGAAGCGGAGAAGATCGGCCATTCGGAGGACGTCTGCACCTACGTGAAGTCGGACATCGGCATGATGGCCAAGGGCAATCTCGCCCCCAATGGCAAGAAATTTCCCAATCCCGACGTGCTGCTGCTGTCCTATACCGGCTGCTTCACCTTCATGAAGTGGTTCGAGCTCCTGCGCGAGCAGTACAAGTGCGAGACGATCATGTTGCACACGCCTTACATGGGCGACGGCAAGATCACCAAGAACATGACTGACTACATGGTGAAGCAGCTCAAGGAAGAGGTCATCCCCACGCTCGAGCGCGTCTCCGGCGTGAAGTTCGATATCGACCGGCTGCGCGAATATCTGAAGAAATCGACCAAGGCCGAGGACGATCTGGTCCGCGTGCTGCAAAGCGCCAAGTCAAAACCGTCGCCGATCGATGCCTATTTCGGCGGCATCTATTACATCGGACCGATCTTCGGCGCCTTTCGCGGCACGCAAGACGCGGTCGATTATTACAAGTTCCTGCGCGAGGAGGTCGAGGACCGGCTGGCCAAAGGTCTTGGGCCGGTCACGCCCGATGGCGACATGGGCAAGGAGAAATACCGGCTGGTCGTCGAGGGCCCCCCCAATTACACCAGCTTCCGCCAGTTCTGGAAAATGTTCTACGACGAAGGCGCGGTCGTCGTCGCGTCGAGCTACACCAAGGTTGGCGGCGTGTACGATTTCGGCTTCCGCCACGATCCAGACAAACCGTTGGAGACGCTGGCCGAATATTGCCTCGGCGTTTACACCAACCGCAGCCTGCCGATGCGCATCGACATGCTGGTCAACTACATCAACGAATACGAAGCGGACGGCCTGCTGATCAACTCGATCAAGAGCTGCAACAGCTTCTCGGCCGGCCAATTGCTGATGATGCGCGAAGTCGAGAAGCGCACCGGCAAACCGGCGGCGTTCGTGGAATCCGATCTGGTCGATCCGCGCTATTTCTCGGCCGCCAACATCAAGAATCGTCTGGAGAGCTATTTCCAGATGGTCGATCAGAAACGTGCCGGCGTGGACGCGGCGGCTTGAGGGGGAATGCATGAAGACATTCGTCGGCATCGATCTTGGTTCGACGACGACTAAGGCTGTCCTCCTCGACGAGGATCGCAAAGTGATTGGCCACGGCATCACCAATTCGCGCTCGAATTACGCGACGGCCGCGCGCGTGGCGAGCCAGGAGGCGCGCGTCGACGGGCAATTCACCCTGTTCCGGCGGGCGTTGACCGCCGCCCATGGGCTGATCGACCTCGACACGTTCCTCGGCACGCTCGAGCGGGCCTTTCGTCTCGAGCAGTTTCTCGAACAGCTCGACGATCTCGAGCAGACCTGCATCGGCCAAATCCAAGGCGAACGCTTCGCCAAGGTCGCGTCCGGTGTGAAGGATTCGCTTGGCGAGGTGTTCCGGCGGTTGCGCGCGGAGGCGCCCGAGCTTTATGCGCCTGGCGCCAAGCGCAAATCCGATTTCTTCCGGGATATCGCGGGATCGCGCTACCATGCCCACGCCGAAGAGGTCGCGCGCGATGCGAACCTTCCCTATGATCTGCTGCTCAACGTCTACGACAAGTCGATTATCGAGGTGGAAAACCGGCCGCCGGCGGGCGAGTTGAGCGATAAATTCCGCCGGGCGCTTGGGCGCGTGCTGAAAACGGACGATTCTGTTAAATCGGCGGCGGCCGACATCCAGAAGATGATCGAGGATGCGCTCGCGGTCGATTTGGAGGAAACCTATCTCGTCGGCACCGGCTATGGCCGGGTGACGCTGCCGTTCTCCAAGGAGCATATCCGCTCGGAGATTCTGTGCCACGGCCTCGGCGCCCACCTGATGTATCCGCAGACCCGCACGGTGCTCGACATCGGCGGTCAGGACACCAAGGGCATCCAGATCGACGAGCACGGGATCGTTGCTAATTTCCAGATGAACGACCGCTGTGCAGCGGGTTGCGGGCGTTATCTCGGTTATATCGCCGACGAGATGAACATGGGTCTGCACGAATTGGGCCCCATGGCCATGAAGTCGGATAAGCCGGCGCGCATCAACTCGACCTGCACGGTGTTCGCCGGCGCCGAGCTGCGTGACCGGCTATCGCTCGGGGAAAAGCGCGAAGACATTCTGGCCGGGCTGCACCGCGCTATCATATTGCGCGCAATCTCCATCATCTCACGCTCGGGCGGGGTTACCAATGAATTCACTTTCACCGGCGGCGTTGCCAAGAACGAGGCCGCGGTGCGCGAGCTGAGGAAGGTCATCAAGGAGAATTACGGAGACGTCACCATCAACATCAACCCTGACTCGATCTATACCGGCGCGCTCGGCGCGGCGGAGTTTGCGCGCCGGGCGCATTCGGGGCAGGCCGACGGGAGCGAACCATGACCATCGCGGCGGGAATCGACATCGGCACCAGCACCATCAAGGCGGCGCTGTTCAAGGTCGAGAACGGCGAGGAAACCTGGTTGTCGCGCTACGTGATGCGCATCCGGCAACGCGATCCCATGGAACTGGCCCGCGTCGCCTATGACGCCGTGCTCGAAGACGCGAAACTTCGTCCTGAGGATGTCAATTATGTTGCGACTACGGGCGAAGCGGAAAGCGTGCCGTTCCATACCGGCCATTTCTACTCGATGACGACGCATGCGCGCGGCGCCATCTACCTCGACCCGGAATCGCGGGCGGCGCTCGACATCGGCGCGCTGCACGGCCGTGCGATTCAGATCGATGGGCGCGGCAAGGTGCTCAGCTACAAGATGACGAGCCAGTGCGCATCGGGCTCCGGGCAATTCCTCGAGAACATCGCCCGCTATCTCGGTATCGCGCAGGAGGAGATCGGAACACTGTCGAGCCAAGGCGATAATCCCGAGGTCGTGAGCAGCATTTGCGCCGTGCTCGCGGAGACCGACGTGATTAACATGGTTTCGCGCGGCATTACGACACCGAACATCCTGAAGGGCATCCACCTTTCGATGGCGGCCCGGCTATCCAAACTGCTGAAATCGATCGGGGTGGTCGATGGCGCGGTGATGGTGACCGGCGGGCTCGCCCTCGACAAAGGGTTGGTCGCCGCCCTCGAAGAGGATATCTCGCACATCAAGGACATGAAGGTCGCGGTCCGCAGCCATCCGGATTCGATGTATGCCGGCGCGATCGGCGCCGCGTTGTGGGGCGCATTTCGGTTTGACAAACTTGCCGCAACCGGCCGTGTGCCGGTGGCAGCATGAGAATATGAGGAGATGACGCTATGGCCCTGATAATCAATGATGCCTGCACTGCCTGCGATGCCTGCGAGCCCGTTTGCCCGAACAAGGCCATCACCGCCGGCAATCCTATGTACGTCATCGATCCGCTGAAATGCACGGAGTGCGTGGGCGCCGAGGATGAGCCGCAGTGCAAGCTGGTTTGTCCGGCGAACTGCATCGAGCCCAACCCCGACTGGAACGAAACGAAAGAGGAATTGCTCGCCAAATACGAGCAGTTGCACGGTTGAGTTATGAATTTTGATAACCGCGTTTGCCAAAAGTTACACGAGGAGCACGCCGCCGTCATCGCCCTGCTTGAGCGGCTGACGCAGACCATCGCGCGCCACCGGAATGACGTTCCGGACGCGAAAGATCCGATGGTGACGAAGCTCATGAGTGACCTCGCCGCCGAGCTGCCAGGCGAGGTTGAACGTCATTTTGCCTTCGAGGAGGCGGAGTTGTTTCCCTACCTCAGCGAGGCGGGCAATCATGGGATTGGCGCGCACCTAACCCACGAGCACTCGATCATCCGCCCGATCGGCGTTGCGCTGGTCAAGCTTATCGGCGACGTCCGCGCGCAGGGCTTCGATGCCGCGCGCTGGACCGAATTCCGTCGTCTCGGACAGCAACTGAACGATAGTCTGGTGCCGCACGCTCAAAAAGAGGACATGGCGTTGCTGCCAATGCTCGAAGACAACATGGATGCCGAAAGCGAAGCCCGGCTCTACCAGGAATACGTCGAGAATGTATGAGGCTCTTGCATGAGCAATGCTGCCGCCAACACGGACAACAATGTCCGCCCGTTACGCTCCACCGATCTCGAACGCGTCATCGCCATCGATTCGGCGCACGTGGGCGAGCCACGCCGCCGATTTTTCGAGAAACGGCTGGCCCACGCCAAGCAGCACCCGGAAGATTTCGTGCATGTTGGCGTCGTCCGCAAAGGCGCGCTGGTCGGTTTTGCCTTCGCCCGGATCCTGCGTGGGGAATTCGGCCGTGAACAGGCGGTTGCCACGCTCGACGCGGTCGGCGTCGAGCACGACAGCCGGGAGCATGGCGTCGGCCATGCATTGATGGACGGCCTCACCAAGCTCATGCGCGAGAAGGGAGTGCAATCGCTGCAATCGCAAGCCGATTGGACCAACCACGGCTTGCTGCGGTTCTTCGATTCGTCCGGCTTCGGGCTGGCGCCGCGCCTGGTGCTGGAACGTTCCGTTCTGACTCCGCTGGCGGAGGCTCCCGATGATGAGTGACGGCAAGACAAGGAGTGGCGGCATGGTTCAAAAGACCGGCATCACGCTCCCGCAACACGTGGGAGAAGCCGCCGAGATCAATTACAGCGGTGAGCCCGCCGCGGATTACGGACCGCTCGCGCGCGATCGGATACCGGTGCGTTCGATGGCCGAACGCGATCTACGTGCGCTGGTGGCGATCGATCGACGGATTACCGGCCGCGACCGGGCCGGATATTTTCAGCGCAAGCTGGCGGATGCGCTGACCGAATCGGGTGTGTGCGTCTCGCTGGTCGCCGAGCTTGATACGGTGCCGGTCGGCTTCATCATGGCCCGCGTCGACCTCGGCGAATTCGGCCGGGTCGAAACCACCGCGGTCATCGATACGATTGGCGTCGATCCGGATTATCAGAATAAAGGCGTCGGCCGCGCTTTGGTGTCGCAATTATTGGCCAACCTCGGCACGCTGCGCGTTGAGAAGGTGCGCACCGAAGTCGATTGGCAAGACCACGATCTGCTCGCCTATCTCCAGCGCAATGGGTTCCTGCCCGCGCAGCAGCTTTGTTTCGACCAACCCCTCGTTTGATGTCCTCGTCGATGCTCGTCAAATCGAAACTTGCCTGTCAGCCGCGCTTTGATTTTCGCGATCACCGCGCCATCGTCACCGGCGGCAGCCGCGGCATCGGCCGGGCGATCGCCGACGCGCTCGGCGAGGCCGGAGCACAGGTGTATGCCTTCGATATCGGCGAGCCGGAGCGCCTTGCGAGCTTCCCGCATCGGTTCGTGCGCATCGATATCGTCGACACCAACGCGGTGAAAGCCGCCATCGCGGAGCTTGCGCAAGCGCCGACCCTGCTCGTCAACAACGCCGGCATCACCCGCGATCGCTCGATCGCCAAAATGAGCGATGCCGACTGGGCGGCGGTGCTCAATGTCAATCTCACCGGCGCGTTCAACATGATCCGTGCCGTCGCGCCGCTGATGGTGGGGCAGGGATTTGGCCGCATCGTCAACATCACGTCGATCAACGGCATGCGCGGCAAATTCGGCCAGGCCAATTACGCGGCGGCCAAGGCCGGCCTGATCGGCCTGACCAAGACCGCGGCGCGCGAATTCGGCAAGAAAGGCGTCACCGTCAATGCGGTCGCGCCCGGCATGGTCATGACCGACATGGCGCGCGCCTTGCCGGAAGAAATTCTTTCCCGGGCCGTGGCCGAAGCGGCGCTCCCCGAGCTTGCCGATCCGCAGGATATCAGTAATGCGGTGCTGTTTCTTTTGTCCGACGCCGCCCGCGCCATCACCGGCGAAGTGCTGCGCGTCGACGCCGGACAATATATTTGATGATTTAAGCGCGCGGCGACGCTCATGAACCCCAGCGCACCATGCGCAGCATGATGCCGTCTTCACAGTCGGCGCTGCCGCAATGCGACTCCAAGAGCTCGTGACTCCAGCCGCGATCCTCGAGCTCCGGATAGAGAAAGATCGGCTCTCGATCGAAATAGCCGACCAGAGCGGTATCGACTTCGCCGCTTTCAATGGTCTGCAAAACCGCGACCATCGGCTCCGGGGGCTCCAGGCCGCGCAGGTCGATATGGATGGCGTCGGCGGTTCGCCATTTCCGGGAACCATCAGCCGGTCGAGCGTGGGCGTGGTGGTCGTGATGCACGGCAAAGCTCCAATCTGGCGCGCAGGGCGATAAATCGGTACCACAATGCCTAATTATGCGCTATTGGTTTGTGAATCGGAACGAAAGGCCAGCTCACTTGGCGACAGCCGCAAAAGCGCGTGCAGCGAAGACCGACAGCGCGGTGCGGGTCCGGCGCGTGCAAGCCGCCGATATCCCGCATGTGATCGGACTCGACACCCGGGTAACCAAGCTCGCCAAGGCGGAATACTGGAACGATGTATTCGTTCGTTACGGCAAACGGCGGCTGCACGAGCGGTTCTTCCTGGTTGCCGAGAGTCGCGTAGACAAAGCGGATCCGCACGTGCTCGGCTTCATCATCGGCGAAATTCGCGCCTGGGAATTCGGCTCCACACCCTGCGGCTGGGTCTTCGCGTTGTCGGTCGAACCGGAGATGCGTTTGCATGGCATCGGGAGCGCGTTGTTCGAAGCTATCTCCCGTGAGTTCAAGAAAGCGGGCGTTGGCAAGATGCGAACGATGGTCGCAAGGGATGCCCCCCTTCAGCTGCTGTTTTTCCGGAGCGAAGGAATGATGGCTGGGCCCTACATCCAGCTCGAGAAGGACCTCGATTGAACAGGCAGGGCGGCAATCAGGATTTCGACCGGAGCGGCATACGGATGGCGACGTCATGAAGCTGCAGATTTCGACCCGGCTTGCCATCTTCGCGGTTCTGGAATTGACCGCGCGCGAAGGCTGTCAGCTTTCCGTCGCGGACATCGGCGAGAAGTACGGCGTCTCCAGTCACCACCTGGCGAAGGTCATGCACGTCATGGGCCGTGCCGGCCTGGTGCGCTCGGTGCGCGGCGCGGGTGGCGGATATCAATTCGCCGGCAACCCACGGCGGACAACGTTGCTGGACGTGGCCCTGCTGTTCGAAGAGTTGAGTTCCGTTGAGCACGACGGCGGAGCGGCCAATGCGACGCCCGAGGACCAAGCGTTGCGTGAAGTTCTAAACGAAATCGACGATATCGCGCGCGCGACCCTTGGGTCGATCACCATAGCGACCATGCGCAAACTGGTGGACCGCCGCGGGACCAGCGGCGGGCGCCGCTCGAAGACCGACGTGCCGGGGCGACGGAATCAATCGCGTCTTTGATTTGCGCAACGACATTTTATTTCGGCTGCCCAACGGACGATGCGGCGAAACGGGTCCGATGGCCCAAATGCCTTTGATTTGCGCGCCTATCGAATATCTATTGTGCGCCGCAACATAAATGAACATCCAAGCCCCGGTAATCCTTGATCGAGATCAAGGCGGCCAGGCCGATCGGCACCTTGAGTGAGGCTGGTCCGATTTAAGGCTTGGTGCATGGCTTCGAAACTGACGGCTGGCGATCTTCAAATCATTACCCGCATCGCGGTTTTTCGAGGACTCAAAGCGGAGACCGTCGAGCACATCATCGCGCCGGCGACCGCCCTCATGTTGCGGCCGCACGAATGGATCATGCGCCAAGACGATCCGGCGACTTCTTTTTTTATCGTGATCGACGGTTGGGTAAAACTTTATCGCAGTACTCCGTCCGGCGATGAAACCGTGATCGAAATTATGACAAAGGGCCAGAGTTTCGCGGAGGCGGTCGCATTCACCGGCAATCGATACATGGCTACCGCCGAAGCTGTAAGCGAAGCGCGCGTCGCACGCATTCCTGCCGATCATATTGTCCGTTGCATCCGTGAAAGTCCCGACATCGCATTGGCGATGATCGCATCTGTCTCTCAGCACATGCATCATCTCGTCCAGCAGGTCGAACAGCTCAAGGCGCAAAGCGGCGTGCAGCGGGTCGCCGAGTTTCTCGCGTCGCTTTCATTGGCCGAGCAGGGTCATTGTGCGGTCGCGTTGCCTTATGACAAGGTCCTGATCGCCGGACGACTTGGCTTGACGCCGGAATCGTTATCGCGTGCCTTTGCGCGCTTGCGAAGCATCGGCGTCGTGGTCGACGCTTCGCACGTTGTGGTCAAAGACGTTGCCAAGCTGCGTCAGCTCGCTAACGACGATCGCAGCGCGGTGCGCGGCACCTTGCGGGCAGTGCGTTGACGCCAATGTCGATGCAGGTTCTCCATCCACGCAACTGGTCGCCGCCGATCGGCTATGCCAACGGCATCAGCGTGGCGGCGGGCCGCATCGTGTTCATCGCCGGCCAAGTCGGTTGGGATGCCGAGCAGCATTTCCAAAGCGAAGAACTCGTTCCGCAATTCGAGCAAGCGCTCAAGAACATCATCGCCGTGCTGGCGGAGGCCGGCGGCAAGCCGAACCACATTTGCCGGCTAACCGCCTATTGCATCGACAAGCCCGCTTATCTCGCGGGCCGGCGTGAGCTCGGGCGCATTTGGAAATCGCTGATCGGAAGCCATTTCCCCGCGATGAGCATGATTTTTGTTGCCGATCTTCTCGATGCGCCGGCAAAGATCGAGCTGGAAGCGACCGCCGTTATTCCCGCTTCATAGAGCGGCAGGCTCAAGCCGTGCGTTCGGCGAAAAGCCTTGCGGTCAGGCGCCGTGCAAGCGCGGCGGCCGCGACGCGGCGATAATTGGCCGATGCAATCGTGGTCCGCATGGGCTGGACTTGCTTTTGCACCAGCCGATCGATCTCCTGCTGCAGTTTCTCGTCGACCGGTCGGCCGGCAAAGGCTTCCGTACCGGCAAGCAGGAACGGCCGGGAATTCGTGCCGGTCAGCGCGATGCGCAGCGAACCGATGGTTGTCCCGGATGCCGCGAGCGCGACCGCCACGCCGGCCAATGGAAAGTCGATGGCGCCGCGTACCCGCACTTTTTCATAGGCGGATGCATGAGGCGCTGCCGGCAGATGCACCGCCACGATGAGCTCGCCGGCGGCCAGAGTGAGATGGGCCTTGCCGTCTTCGACATAGAGTTCACTCAACGGAATACGCCGCTCGCCTTGCGCGCCGGCAATGTCGATTTCGGCGCCGAGCACGAGCAAAGCCGGCGCCAGGTCGCCGGAGAAAGCGGCATGACAGCGCTGTCCCTGCGGGGCAACGTGACAGACATCTCCGCGATTTTTCAGGCAATAGGCGTTGGCGCTCCGCCACCATTCACTTTGATTGTAATAAATGCAGCGGGTATCGAGGCACAAATTGCCGCCAACGGTTGCCATGACGCGGTGACCGGGCCCGGCGATCGCTGCGGCGGCTTGCGTGAGCGCGCGATATTGGCTGGCGATCGCCGTGTTGTGAGCCAGCGTGGCGATGGTCACCCCGGCGCCGATCGTCACGCCGCGTCCGTCGCTCTTGATCTCGGTCAGTTCATCGATGCCGGAAAGATCGACCAGCAAGTCCGGGCTGCTGATGCCCCGCCGCATGTTCACCAGCAGGTCGGTGCCGCCCGCGACGAAGCGGCTGCCCGGATGCTTGAGACACGCCGCGATCGCCTCTTTGACGGTGCCCGGCTGGGCCAGACGAAACTCGGCCAACGGTGCGGTCATGATGCGGCCTTCAATGCGCTGCGTTTCGCCTTGCGCCGGCGCTCGATCAGCGCCTCCATGACCCGGTCCGGCGTCACCGGCAATTCATTGAGGTCGATGCCGATGGCGTTGGCGATGGCGTTGACCAAAGCCGGCGGGAAGCCGGCCAAGGCGCCTTCGCTTGCTTCCTTGGCGCCGAACGGCCCGTACGGATCGTGGGACTCGACAATCTGCACCTCGATCGGCGGGGATTCCGCCATCGTCGGCATGCGATATTCGAGAAAACTCGCATGCGCCGGCAGGCCCTCGAGGTAGCGGGTCTCCTCGCACATCGCCTGGCCCATCCCCATCCAGACCGATCCTTCGATCTGTCCTTCGACCGCCAGCGGATTGATGGCATGGCCGCAATCGAGCGCCACCCATACCTTGTCGACGGTGACCAGGCCGGTCGCATCGTCGATGCTGACCTCGACGACCTGGGCGGCGTAACTGAAGCCCATGGTCGAGCCGACGGCACCGCCCCGGTGCTTGCCGCCGTGGAAATCCGGCGGGCAGGTGAACGAGCCCTTCACGGTGATGGCGCCTTCGTCGACCAGCGCCGCGGCCACGACGTCGGCGAACGGCAGCGTCGATTGATTGCCGCTGCCGACGCGGAATACTTCACCGATGCATTCGACGTCTTCCGGGCGAGCCTCGAGCTTGCGCGCCGCCGCTGCCACGAGCACCGCCTTCAGCCGCTTGGCGGCGTCGATCGCCGCGTTGCCCACCATGAAAGTGATGCGCGACGAATAGGCGCCGTTGTCCTTGGGCGTGATGGCGGTATCGGCGGCGATGACGCGGATGCGATCGAGCGAAATGTCGAGCGTCTCGGCCACCGCGATCGCGACCATGGTCGAGGAGCCCTGGCCGATATCGGCAGCGCCGGTGAGCGCCGTCACGCCGCCATCGAAGTCCAGCCTGAGGTTCACCACCGCATGGGGCTCGCCGGTACGGTGGATCGGCTTGGCGGCGCCGCTGACGTAATGCGAGCAGGCCATGCCGAGCCCCTTGCCGGGCGGCAGCTTGCCGAGGCGCTCGCGCCAGCCGCTGGCGCGCTCGACGCGGTCGAGGCATTCCGCCAGTCCGTAACTGTTGACCACCAGGTCATTCATGGTGCGTGTCGGCGCCTGCAGCAGATTGGCGCGCCGCACGGCGAAGGGGTCGAGCCCCAACTCGCGGGCCATGCGGTCGAGCAGATTTTCGAAGGCATGGCGCGTGTCGACCGAACCGTGCCCGCGCATGGCGCCGCAGGGCGGCAGATTGGCGTAGACCCGGTAACCGTCGTACTTGATCGCGGGAATATCGTAGAGGCCCTGCAACAACGCGCCGGCATAGAGAATAGTGATGATGCCGTAACCGGCGTAAGCGCCGCCTCGCTGCACCACATGGCATTCGCATGCGGTGAGGCGTCCATTCTTGCTCATCCCGATCTTCAGCTTGATATCGGTCTGCGGACGGGCGCGGTGGGTGATGAAGGTTTCCTCGCGGGTGAGCTGCATCATCACCTTGCCGGCGGCGGCCTTCGCGAGCAGGGCGGTGACGATCTCGAAATTCAATGCTTCGACGCGCGCGCCGAAACCGCCGCCGATGAACGGCTTGATCACGCGGATGCGCGAGGAATCCATTTCCAGGCATTCCGCAAGCATAAGATGCAGGTAGTAGCCGACCTGCGACACGGTCTGTACCGTCAGACGGCCGGTGAGCGGATCGAACTCGGAAAGACTGGCGTGCGGCTCGATCTGCGCGTGGTTGATCTCGGCGCAACTGAATAGCTCTTCGCGCACCAGATCGGCCGCGGCAAAACCTTGCGCGACATCGCCGAACTGGTGATGGACGTCGCGTTCGAGGTTGCCGGGCTTGTCATCGTGCAGAAGCACCGCATCCGGCGCGCGCGCGGCTTCGGATGTATAATAAGCGGGCAGTTCCTTCACTTCGAGTTCGATGAGCTGGAGCGCGCGCTCGGCGGTCTCCTCATCAATCGCCGCCACCGCAGCGACCGGCTCGCCGCGATAGCGCACGCGACCGCGCGCCAGCGGATATTCGTTCATGGCGATCGGCAGCACGCCGTAAGTGTGCGGACAGTCATCGCCGGTGACGACCGCCGCCACGCCGGCAAGCGCGCGCGCCTTGGAAACGTCCAACCGAATGATTTCTCCGTGGCTGACCGGGCTGCGCAAAATGCGCCCGACCAGAGCGTCGGCATGGTCGAGATCGGCGGTATAGCGGGCGCGCCCGGTGACCTTTTCCACGCCATCGATCAGCGGAACGCCGCGGCGCGCGAGCTTGCCGGCTGCGATCGGAGCGGCCGTCATGACGTTGCCTCCGCGGCCGCCTTGACCGACTCGATGATTTTCACATAGCCGGTGCACCGGCAAAGATTTCCCGATAGCGCGGCGCGTATTTCGCCGTCGCTCGGCGTCGGATTTCGGCGCAAGAGCGCTTCGGCCGCCATGATCATTCCCGGCGTGCAGAAGCCGCATTGCGTGCCGAGCTTCTCGTGAAAAGCGCGCTGCAATCGGTTGAGCCGGCCCTGCGTCGCCAAGCCTTCGATCGTTTCGACGTCACAGCCCTCGCAGCGCACCGCGAGCGTGATGCAGGATGGCACGGCTTCGCCGTCGACCAAGACCGTGCACGCGCCGCACTCGCCGCCATCGCAGCCGGTCTTCACCCCGGTGAGATGCGCGACGTCGCGCAAATAGTCGACGAGTAGCTCCCGTTCGGATACGGCGTCTTCGCGCCAGCGCCCGTTCAGTTTCAATCTCAACAGGCGCTTTTTTGGCGGCCGGCCCGGCGCATGCATCGGAGCACTCCTGAATCAAAAAAATGCGCCGTTTGCCGGCATGTTTCCATGACAAAAATCAAGACAACTCACTCCGATTACAGCGTTTTCGGGCGATCTACCTGACCGAAGTCAAGGATCGGACTGCCATTAGCCAGTAGATTTTCAAGCCTAATTGTTCTTGGGCGGGCTTACGATGGCGCTTCGCGACCATAATGCCGCGGTTGATTTCGCGGTCAAAGAACCGGAACAAGCAGCGCAAGACGTTTCCGCGCTGAGCGTGTTTTTCAATCCGAAAAGCGTCGCCGTGGTGGGCGCCTCATCGGACCCGAAGAAACCGGGCAACACCGCTCTGCGCCACATGATCTCCATGGGCTACAAAGGGAAATTGTACCCGGTCAATCCGCGCGAAAAGGGCATCCTGGGACTGCCTTGCTACAAGAGCGTGAGCGACATACCCGAACCGGTCGATCTGTGCATTCTGATGGTGGCGGCCGAGCTGACCGTGCCGGTCGCCAAGCAGCTGGTCGAGCGGAAACGCCGCTTCAATGACGTCAAGGGCGCGATCTGCATGTCGGCGGGCTTCGGCGAGATCGACTCGCCTGAGGCCAAGCAGCGACAGAAGGATCTGATCGACATTCTGGGGTCCGCGTCGATACGGCTCATCGGTCCGAACTGCGTCGGCGTCATGGATACGGTGAGCGGCTTCAACACCAATTTCGACATCGGCACCTATCCGCGCGGCGGCATCAGCGTGCTCACGCAGAGCGGCGCCTTCGGCAATTCATTTCTGTTTGCTTCGGGGACGAGCGGCCGGGTGGGCCTGAACAAATATGTCTCCATGGGCAATATGGCCGACGTTCAGATGGCCGAACTGCTCGCCTTCTTGAAGGACGACGAGTCGACGCGCGTCATCGGCATCTATCTCGAAGGTTTGTCCGACCCGCGCGGTTTCTTCCAAGCGGCCTGCGAAGCCGCCGCGGTCAAGCCGGTGGTGGTGCTGAAAAGCGGCCGCAGCGAATTGGGCTCCACCGCAGCGCTCTCCCACACCGGTGCGATCGCCGGCGCCGAGGCGATTTACGAAGGCGCATTTCGCCAGTTCGGATTGATGCGCGTGCGAAGCGTCGCGGAGTTCTACGACACGCTGCGCGCGTTCTCGATGCAGCCGGTGCCGAAGGGCAACCGCGTCGCCGTACTCACCCACATGGGCGGGCCGGGAACGATGTGCATCGACGAGATTTCCGAATTGCCCGGCATCAAGCTGGCGTCGTTCACCGATGAAACCACCGCGGCGTTGAAGGCGATCCTGTCGCCCGCCGCCAATGTCGGCCATCCGCCCGGTTATATCGACCTCACCGCCGCACATTTCGAGCGCTTGCACCATCAGGTGCTGCAGATCCTGTTCAAGGATCCGAACGTCGACTCGGTGATCCAGATTCTGGCGCCCAGCGCGTTCCTCGATCAGCCGCTGCTCGCCAAGGAGGTCGCCGGCGCGTTCCAGTCGCAAGGCAGCACGCCGAAGCCGCTGCTCAATGTCATCACCTTCGGCGACTTTGCCCACGAACTGCGCCGCGGCCTGGAAGGCGCCAGCCTGCCGACCTTCGATTACCCGGACACGGTCGCGCGGGTCGCGGCCAATCTCTCGAATTACGGCGCTAGTCGCGCGTCGGCCGCGCCAGCGGACGGAAAGACTAAAGTGGCCACCACGAAAGGGCCGGCGGCGCAACTGATCGCCGCCACTGCCAAAGAGGGGCGGCTTAGCCTGCTCGAACCGGAAGCCTATGCGGTGTGCAAGCAGTACGACATCCCGGTGCCGCCGTTCAAAATGGTCGATTCGCTTGCGGGCGCCTTAGCGGCCGCCAGAGAGATCGGCTACCCGGTCGTGATCAAAGTGGTGTCGGCGCAGATCCTGCACAAATCCGACATCGGCGGCGTTATGCTCGGCATCGGTTCCGACAGTGCGCTGGAAAAATCCTATGCGCAGCTCGTCGACAACATCCGCAAGGCGGCGCCCGCAATCGGCAAGCCGAGCGTGCTGGTGCAGAAAATGATGCCGGCGGCGACCGAGCTGGTGCTGGGCGCGATCCGCGACAAGTTGTTCGGCCCGGTGGTGATGTTCGGCCTCGGCGGCATCTATGTCGAAGTGCTCAAGCGCGTCGGTTTCCGCCTGGCGCCGTTCGGCATCGAACAGGCGCGCGCGCTCATCCACGACACGCTGCCGCCGAAGATCATCGCTGGTGCGCGCGGCCGCAAGAAACTCAATGTCGACGCCATCGCCGCCATGCTGGTCTCGCTTGGCCGGTTGCTGGAGGAGCACCCGCAGATCGACGAAGTGGACCTCAATCCCTGCCTGGCGCTTGACGACGGCTGCCTGGCGGTGGACGCGCGCATCATCCTAGCTAAGGCCAAGAAAGGATAAGCCACAGGAATGACCGACGTTCGCGACTATAATGCCGCTGTCGATTTCGTGGATCGCAACGTCGCCGAGGGACGGGGCGAAAAGACCGCGTTCATCGACCCGTCGCGCAACCTGACCTATGGCGAACTGCGCGACAACGCGGCGCGCATCGGCCCGATGCTGGCACGGATGGGGATCGAACCGGAAAACCGGATCGCCCTCGTTCTGCTCGATACCGTCGACTTTCCCGTGTTGTTCTGGGGCGCCATCCGGGCGGGCATCGTTCCGGTTCTGGTCAATACACGGTTGACGGTCGACCAGTATCGCTACCTTTTCGAAGATTCGCGCGCCAAGGCGGTCTTTGTTTCGACCGCGCTGCTCCCGATGGTGCAGGAAGCGGCGAAGGACCTGCCCAACGTCAAAGAAATTGTCGTGGTCGGCGGCGGCCCGGCGTCGGTGCCGCGGCTTGACACTTTGTTGGCGGCCGAAAACGAAGGCTCGGCGCCGGCCAGAACCTGTGCCGATGAGGTCGCGTACTGGCTCTATTCGTCCGGCACGACCGGAATGCCGAAGGGAACGATGCATGTGCATTCGACGCCGATGAACATCGCGCGTACCTCGGGGCAGGGCCGCATCGGCATCCGTGAAGACGACGTGATCTTTTCCGCGCCGAAGCTGTTCTTCGCCTATGGCCTCGGCGACGCAATGTTGTGCCCGATGTCGGTCGGCGCGACCACGGTGCTCTATCCGGAGCGGCCGACGCCGCAGACCGTGTTCGAGACGCTGCGCGGATACCAGCCAACGATGTTTTTTGCAGTGCCTACGCTTTATGCCGCAATTCTTGCCGATCCCGAGTGCAAGCGGGAAAACATGTCCAGTCGGTTGCGACTCTGTTTTTCGGCCGGCGAGCCATTGCCGGCATATGTCGGCGTAGCCTGGAAGCAACGATTTGGCCTCGACATTGTGAATGGCGTCGGCTCCACCGAGATGGGGCATCTTTTTCTGACAAATCTTCCGAATGCCGTGGAGTACGGGACATCCGGGGTGCCGGTGGATGGTTACGAACTCAGGTTGGTTGACGACAATGGGCTGGACGTCGCCGACGATGAGATTGGCGAGCTTTTAGTGCGCGGTGAATCGTCCGCGGCCGGCTACTGGAATCAGCGCGAGAAATCGCGTCGCACGTTTGTGGGCGATTGGACCCGCACCGGTGATAAATATCTGCGGCGTGCGGACGGCGTGTATACCTTCTGCGGCCGCACTGACGATATGTTCAAGGTCAGCGGCATTTGGGTATCACCGTTCGAGGTCGAGGACGCATTGGTTACCCATCCGAAAGTCCTCGAGGCAGCGGTCGTGCCGGCCGAAGACAGCAACGGCCTGATCAAGCCGAAAGCATTCGTCGTGCTCAAGAATCGCAGTGATGACGATGCGAGCCGGGCGCTGTATGAAGAGCTCAAGGTGCACGTGAAACGAACGATTGGTCCCTGGAAGTATCCGCGCTGGATCGAGTTCGTCGACAGCTTGCCTAAAACCGCGACCGGAAAAACCCAACGCTTCATGCTGCGCGACAAGGGGCTTAATTTAAATGGTGGAGGCGACCGCTGATGCCGCCGCTCTCCCATCTTGCGTGGCCCTTTTTTGATGAGGGGCACCGGCAATTTGGACCGGCGCTCGCGGACTGGGCAAACCGGGAGGTTGGCCAATACATCGATCATGCAAACGTGGATCGATCGTGCCGCGCCCTCGTTCGTGCTTTGGGAGAGGCGGGTTGGCTAAAGGCCGTCGTGCCGGCGGCATACGGTGGACTATCGGAAAAACTCGACGTACGGACGCTTTGCATAGCTCGCGAGAGTCTCGCCTGGTACGACAGCCTCGCTGATTTTGCCTTCGCCATGCAAGGCCTGGGTACCGGCTCGATATCGCTTTTCGGCAGCGATGAGACAAAAGCCAAATATCTGCCGCCGGTGCGCGATGGACGTCATATTGCGGCGTTTGCGCTCTCGGAACCCGAGGCGGGATCCGACGTCAGTGCGCTTGCAACGACCGCGACCAAGGACGGGCCGGCGCATGTCCGCATTGACGGGATCAAAACCTGGATCTCCAATGGCGGGATCGCGGATCACTACGTCGTGTTCGCACGAACCGGCGAGGCGCCCGGTGCAAAGGGGCTTTCCAGTTTCATCGTCGACGCTGATACACCGGGTCTTGAGATCGCCAGTCGCATTAACGTCATCGCTCCGCATCCGCTCGCGACGCTTCGCTTCACTGGCTGCCGCGTCCCGTTGGCAAATAGGCTCGGCGGCGCAGGCGAAGGTTTCAAGGTTGCGATGGCGACACTCGATATCTTCCGATCAACCGTCGCCGCCGCGGCGCTCGGGCTGGCACGTCGCGCTTTCGACGAGATGATCGACCGCGCGGCAACGCGCAACTTGTACGGGGCGCCGCTGGCGGATCTGCAACTTACGCAGGCCGCGCTGGCGGATAGCGCCATCGACATCGACGCCGCGGCCTTGCTGGTTTATCGCGCAGCCTGGGAAAAGGATCGCGGTGCGGCGCGCATTACACGCGAGGCGTCGACGGCGAAGGCCTTTGCGACCGAGATGGCGCAACGCGTCATCGATCGTGCTGTGCAACTCTTCGGCGGAGATGGCGTGCGTGTAGGCGTCAAAGTCGAAGCGCTTTATCGCGAAATTCGTGCGCTGCGCATCTACGAGGGCGCCACCGAAGTGCAGAAGATAATCGTAGCGCGGGAACTGATGAAGGCGCGCGAAATCACACGCCGCCAAACAGCCGAGTAGGAATAATGCTGCTGACCGAAGAGCAGGAGCAAGTACGGGACACGGCGCGGGAATTTGCGCAGCGCTCCTTGGCGCCCCATTCGGCCGAATGGGATAGCCAAGCTGTGTTTCCACGTGCGGCGCTCCGGGAATTGGGCAAACTCGGCTTCATGGGAATGACGGTTCCTCCGGAATGGGACGGAGCGGGCACGGACTACGTCGCCTATGCGCTTGCGCTGGAGGAAATCGCCGCCGGCGACGGAGCCGTCTCGACGATCATGAGCGGCCACAACTCCGTCGGCTGCATGCCGCTCGTAGAGTACGGAACGCCGGAGCAGAAGGAGAAATACCTGCGGCCGATGGCGCGCGGCGAGTTGCTGAGTGCCTTCTGTCTCACGGAACCGCAGAGTGGCTCGGATGCCGGTTCGATCCGCACGCGTGCCGAGCGTCGGAACGGAAGCTATATTCTGAACGGAACAAAGCAGTTCGTCACTTCCGGCAAGAATGCCGACGTTGCGCTGGTGATTGCTGCGACCGATCTCGGGCTAGGCAAGCAGGGCATCAGCTGCTTCATCGTCGATACCAAGCAATCAGGCTATTGCGTCGGCCGGATCGAAAATAAGATGGGACAGCAAGCGTCGGACACTTGCGAAATTAACCTCGAAGAACTCCGCGTGCCGGAGGAAAACCGGCTCGGCGCCGAAGGCCAAGGCTACCGTATTGCGCTTGCCAACCTGGAAGGCGGCCGCATCGGCATCGCTGCCCAAGCCGTGGGCATGGCCCGCGCGGCCTGCGAGATTGCGGTGGCCTATGCGCAAGAGCGCAGAAGTTTCGGTAAGACGATCATCGAACATCAAGCCGTTGCCTTTCGCCTTGCCGACATGGCGACCCAGCTCGAAGCCGCGCGTCAGCTCGTGCTCCATGCCGCCGCCTTGCGAAGTCAAGGCTTGCCCTGCCTTAAACAGGCGTCGATGGCGAAATTGTTCGCCACCGAAGCAGCCGAACGCATCTGTTCCGACGCAATTCAGACGCTGGGTGGCGCCGGCTACATGACCGACTATGGTGTCGAGCGAATTTTCCGCGCGGTGCGCGCGAGCAAGATCTACGAGGGCACAAACGACATTCAGCGGCTGGTTATCAGCCGCGCGCTCGTTGCCGAGGCAGAGCAGGAAAAGCGGGCCTGATAATGTTCCTGACGAACACCAACGATGCCGTGACCACCCTGACGCTGAGCCATCCTCCGGTGAATGCGATCAGCGAAGAATGGGTACGGGAATTCGACGCAAAGCTTGACGAGCTGGGCAGCGGCCCGCCTTGCACCGTCTTGCATATCCGCTCGGACCAGAAGGTGTTCTGTGCGGGTGCCGATCTTAAAGAAATACGAGAGCGCATGGAGGCGCGTGATGGTGCCGACCGAATGTATGCCTATGTGGCGGGCATCCAACGGCTCTATGCGCGGATCGAGCGGTTGCCCCTGATCACACTGGCCGAGATTGGCGGCGCGGCGATGGGCGGGGGGCTTGAGTTGGCACTGGCGTGCGATCTGCGTATCGCGGCGGCTGAAGCCAAGCTGGGGCTGCCGGAAGCTCGGCTCGGATTGATTCCCGGCGCCGGCGGGACTCAGCGTCTCACCCGACTATGTGGTCCTGCGGTTGCCGCCCGGCTGATTCTTGGCGCCGAAATACTTGATGGTGCGGCCGCGAGCGAGCTTGGTGTGGTGCATTGGGCGGTGCCGCGCGTCGAGCTGGCGCAGCGCGCCGCCGAGATCGTTCGCGGGATCGCCGGCCTGCCAGCCGCGGCGCTGGCCGCCAGCAAGGCCTGCATTGCCGCCGCCGGTCAGCCCGGCCGCGGCGGCTATACCGACGAATTGGAATACACCCGGCTGCTCCTGAACAACACCGAGACGCGGCAACGCGTGCAGGCGTTTCTTGCTGGTTCGGCCGAACCTTCGACACAGCCAAAGAGTGGAGCGGCGCGATGACATTCGACGGCAAGGTAGCTTTGGTCACCGGCGGTGCCTCCGGCATCGGCAAGGCCACGGTGATGGCATTCGCCCGCCAGGGCGCGACGGTGATCTGCGCCGACGTGAACGCCGCGGCCGGCGAGGCGTTGAAGACGGATGCGGCCGGCGCCAAGCTGTCGGTCGATTTCGTTGCCATCGATCTGGCTGATTCC
>Ga0097691_1000193_pt1 | contig 55485 bp, 46 predicted proteins | sample NGESurdeep072012_8_FD_72858 | JGI IMG/M metagenome (GOLD analysis project Ga0097691, IMG submission 72858) | Arctic peat soil microbial communities from Barrow, Alaska - NGEE Surface sample 210-1 deep-072012 | ecosystem: Environmental > Terrestrial > Soil > Wetlands > Peat ...
CCCGGACCCGCTCGCCGGTCAGGTGCGTGTAGATCTGCGTGGTGCTGATGCTCGCATGTCCAAGCAGCTCCTGGACGATCCGCAGGTCGGCCCCGCCCTCGAGGAGGTGCGTCGCGAACGAGTGGCGGAGCGTGTGTGGCGACGCCCGCCCCGCAAGACCCGCGGCGGCGGCGGCGCGGATCACGACGTCCCAGGCCTGCTGGCGGGTCAGCCGGCGCCCGCGGCTCCCCAGGAAGACCGGACCGCCGCGATGCGCCGGCACGGCGTGGAGCGCGAGCAGGGCCGGGCGGACCGCCGTCTCGTAGCGTCGCAGCCAGTCGACCGCGACCTCGCCGACCGGGAGGAGCCGCTCCTTGTCGCCCTTGCCGATCACCCGCACCGTCGCGGCGGCGAGGTCCAGGTCGTCGGCGTCGAGCCCGGTCGCCTCGCTGACCCGGAGCCCCGAGGCGTAGAGCAGCTCGAGCAGCGCCCGGGACCGGATCCGGCCCGCGTCGTGCGCGGGGTCCGGTGGTCCGGATGGGCCCGCCGCCTCGAGGAGTCGCTCGACCTCCTCCAGGCGGAGAGGATCCGGCAGCAGCCGCGGCTCCCGGGGCAGGTCGAGGTGGGCCGCGACGTCAACCCGGGCCAGGTCCTCGGCAAGCGCGAACCGGTAGAAGGCCCGGATCGCCGCCGTTCGACGCCGGCGGCTCGTGGCCCGAAGTCGAATGCCCGACGGCCCGGCAGTGCTCGCGAGCCGACCGAGGTACGCCACGGCCGGGTCCGGCGAGCGTTCCCACCCGCCGCGGGCCTCCGGGCTGCCGGCGAAGTCCCGCAGGTCCGCGCCGTAGGCCGCGAGCGTTGCCGGTGCAAGCCCGCGCTCGACCTGGAGGTGGAGCAGGAACGCCTCGACGGCCGCGCCCAGGTCGAGCGGGGTCCCCGGGGGCATCGGGCGTGGGCGTCGGGTTCGTCCCGCGCGCGCCGTCCCGCTCACGGCCGGGGACGTGCCGGGACCGCCCCGGAGGCCCGGAACGCGGCAGCCCGCGCCAGCAGCTCCCGCGCCGATGCGACTGCGGCCGCGCCGCCGGCCGGACCGCCGATCATCGCGGCCAGCTCCTCGACGCGCTCCTCGTCGGCGAGGCGGCGCACCTCGGTCACAGTCCGGCCGGCGCGCTCTACCTTCCGGATCCCGAAGTGCGCGTCGGCATGTGCGGCGATCTGGGGCAGGTGCGTCACGCACAGCACCTGGTGCCGGCGCCCCAGGAGCCACAGCGTCCGGGCGACCGGGTCCGCGCTGCGCCCCCCGATCCCGGCGTCGATCTCGTCGAACACGAGCGTGGGCGTCGAATCGGCGGCCGCCAGCACCTCCTCGATCGCGAGGGCGAGGCGCGACAGCTCGCCGCCCGAGGCGATCTTCGCCAGAGGACGGGCCGGCTCGCCCGGGTTCGGCGCGATGAGGAAGACGACGACGTCGGCGCCGGTCGCGTCGAACGCGACTGCGTCGCCGCCCAGCTCGATGGCGGGCTCGTCCGGGGCCGCGATCCTCCGTCCGACGGCGATCTCCACCCGCGTCCCGCGGAGCCCGAGATCGGCAACCGCGGTTTCGATCGCCCGGCCGAGGTCGGCGGCGGACGCGGTGCGGCGCGCCGACAGGGCGGAACACGCCGCGGCCGTCTCGGCGAGGAGGCGCTCGCCGGCCGCGCGTCGCCGCTCCCGCTCCGTGCCCAGGTGGCGCAGGCGGTCCACCTCGGCGGCCGTCTGCTCGGCGCGCCCCACCAGCCCGTCGACGTCCATCCCGTAGCGGCGTTCGAGGCTGTAGAGCAGCGACAGGCGCTCCCCCAGCGCCGCGATCGCCGCCGGGTCGTGGTCGATCGTCTCGGCGAGGCGGCGGGTCTCGGATGCGATGTCCTCCAGCTCGGCGGCGGCCCCCGCCAGGCGCTCGCCGAGAGGGCCGAAGCGCGCGTCCAGACGTGCAAGCACCGCGGCCTCGGAGACCGCGTGCGCCGCCTGCTCGCGGGCGCCGGGCACGGCCTCCGACCCCCCTTCATCACCGGCGAGGTACCCGGCCAGTGCCGCCGACCCGCGCGCGATCGCCTCGCCGTGACGTGCTGTGTCCAGGCGGGCGCGGATGGCGGCGGTCTCTCCCGGGACCAGCCGGGCACCCGCGATCTCCTCGGCCTCGTGCTCCAGGAGCGCGATCCGTCGCTCCAGCTCCAGCGGGTCGATCGCGAGCGCCGCAAGCGCGGCCTCGTTCTCCCGCCAGGCCGCCACCGCCGCGGCGACCGTTGCCCGCTCGACCGCGTGGCCCCCGTAGCCATCCAGGAGCTCCCGCTGCCAGCGCTCGTCGAGCAGGCGGCCCTGCTCCCGTTGCCCGTGGATCTCGACGAGGGGCCCGGCCACCGACGCCAGCCGGCCCGCCGTGACGGTCTCGTCGTCCACGCGGGCCACCGAGCGGCCGTTCGCGCCGACCTCGCGGACGCACACGAGCGCCTCCGGGATGCGGTCGAAGAGCACCTCGACGCGCGCGGCCTCGGCGCCGTGCCGCACGAGCCCGGGATCCGCCCGGGCCCCCAGGGCGAGGCCCAGCGCGTCGATGAGCAGGCTCTTGCCGGCGCCGGTCTCACCGGTCAGCACGTTGAACCCCTCCGCGAACGTGATCCGCACGCGCTCGATCAGGGCAAGGTCGGCCACCGCGAGCTCGAGGAGGCGCCCTGCGGAAAGCTGCGGGCCGCGCGGGTCGGCCACGGGTCAGGAGGGCAGGAGCTGCGCCTTCTGGCGCAGCAGGTCCCAGAACGGGAGCGCGCCGTCCGGCTCGAGGAAGCGGACCGGGCGCTGGAGCGCCGCGACGGTGACCACGTCGCCGACGGAGAGCTGAACGTCCTCGCGACCGTCGATCGAGACGAGCGCCTCATGGGCCTCGGCGACGCGGCAGCGGACCACGTGGTCCGGGCTCACCACCACGGAGCCGATCGCCGACAGGTACGCCGCGATCGGCGAGACGACCAGGTTCCGGCTCAGCGGGTCGAGGATGGGGCCGCCGGCCGAGAACGAGTAGCCGGTGGAACCGGTGGGGCTGGCGACCACCAGGCCGTCGGCGACGTACGTGGCAAGGTGCGACGGCCCGATGGCCACCTCCAGCCGCACCACCCGGGCAAGGGAGCCACGCGCCACCACGACGTCGTTGAGCGCGACGAACGTGCGGCGGGGTGCCCCGCCGTCGGGCCCGTGGATCGCTCCGCGGAGTGCCATCCGCGGCTCCAGGCGATAGGCGCCGGCCACGATCTTCTCGAGGAGCGGCTCCAGCTCGTGCGCCTCGGCCTTCGAGAGGAAGCCGATCTTGCCGAGGTTCACGCCCACGAGCGGGACGTCCACCTCGGTCACGGCCCGGGCGGCGCGCAGGAAGGTGCCGTCGCCGCCCAGCACCACGAGCACCTGCGTTCCCGTGAGCTTGCGCACGAGAGCATCGTGGTCCCCGGAGGCGACAGCCCAGCCCTCGATGCCGCGCGCGGCGCACCAGCCCGTGGCGCGCGCGGAGAGCTCGACTGCGTCCTCCTTCGTCGGGTTGTAGGCGAAGCCGATCCGCCGGATCTCGGTCATGCCGCCGTGCACTCCACGATGCGGGCGGCGAGCTCCGGGCCCGCGCCCGGGAGCACCTCATCGGGCGACGCGGCGGCAGGCAGGCCGAGATATGCGAAGAACTCTCGGTTGCCGGCCGGTCCGAGCAGCGGCGAGCGCGCCACGTCGAACGGGACCAGGCCCAGGCCTGCGGCGATCGCCACGACGCGCTCCAGCACCGCGCGATGCACGGCCGGGTCCCGCACCACCCCGCCGGGCACCTCCCCGCGGCCGGCTTCGAACTGGGGCTTCACGAGCGCGACGATCCGGCCCCCGGGCGCCAGGCAGCGTGCCACGGGCCCGAGCACGAGCGCGAGGGAGATGAACGAGACGTCGATGACCGCGAGCGAGACCGGTTCGCCGAGCGCCCCGGGCTCCAGGTAGCGCGCGTTCACGCGGTCGTGGACGACGACCCGCGGATCGCCCGCCAGCGATTGGGCGAGCTGGCCGTGACCGACGTCGACCGCATGGACGCGCATCGCGCCCCGCTGGAGCAGCGCGTCGGTAAACCCGCCCGTGGAGGCGCCCGCGTCCAGGCAGACAAGGCCGGAAGGGCTCACCCCGAACGCCTCGAGCGCGCCTGCCAGCTTCTCACCCCCGCGCGAGACATATGGCAGCGGAACGGCGACCTCGAGCGCCGTGGCGCCGTCCACGAGATCCCCGGGTTTCCGGTCGAAGCGGGCCGCGTCACCGGCCCCCACGCGCACGCGGCCGGCCAGCAGGAGCGCCTGCGCCCGGGTCCGCGTCTCGACGAGGCCGCGCTCCACGAGCAGCTGGTCCAGCCGCACGCGGGTCGCGCGTCCCGGCCGCCTGGGACGTGCCGGGTCGGACGACGGGATCGGGCCTCCGACGCGGCCGGCAGTGCTCACCCCGCGATCATGCCACGCACGGCTGCACTGCGGCGTACCCGGCCGCCGCCGTGCGGTCAGGCGGGTGCCGTCGCCGAGCGGGCCGGGGCCGCCTTCGGGGCGGGCGTGGCGCGCAGGAGCGCGAGCGTCTCGCGGACCTGTTCCAGGATGCCAGCGCTGTCCAGGCGGATCAGCCGGCGCAGGTCGCCCACCGACCCGTGGTCCACGAACCGGTCGCCGGGAATGCCGACGATCCTGAGCGAGACCTCCCGGAACGCCGCGTCGGCCAGGCGGGCCTCTTCCAGGACTTCGAGGACCGCCGAGCCGAACCCGCCGATCGTCGTCCCCTCCTCCAGGGTCACCACGAGCCGCTTTCCGCGGGCCTGGTCCAGGATGAGCTGGCGGTCGAGAGGCTTGAGGAAGCGCGCATTGATCACCCCGACGGACCACCCCTCGGCGGAGAGGGCGTCCGCAACCTCGATGCCGCGGGCGACGATCGGCCCGAAACCGACGAGGAGAAGGTCGCTGCCTTCGCGGAGGACCTCGCCTCGCCCGACCGGCAGGACCTCCGGGGTCCGCTCCGGAACGCCGAAGCCGGCGTCCCGCGGGTAGTTGAGCGCGAACGGGTGGTCCTGGGCCAGCGCCGTCCGGACCAGCGACCGGAGCTCCTGCTCGTCCTTCGGCGCGGCGATGACGAGGTTGGGGATCTGGCGGTGGGCGGGATACGAGAACATGCCCTGGTGGCTGGTCCCGTCCTCGCCGACAAGGCCCGCCCGGTCCACGCCGATCAGGACCGGCTGGTCGTTCTGGGCGGCGTCATGGACGATCTGGTCGAAGGCACGCTGGAGGAACGTGGCGTAGATCGCGACGACCGGCCGGCCCCCGCCAAGCGCGATCCCGGTCGCGAGCGCCACCGCGTGCTGCTCGGCGATCCCGACGTCCACGAACCGGTCCGGGAACTCGGCCTGGAACCGGTGGAGCCCGGTCCCGGTGGGCATGCCGGCCGTGATCGCCACGATCCGGTGGTCCTCGCGCGCCGCGGCCACGACCTCCAGGGCGAAATAGTGCGTGTAGTTCGGCTGCTTCTTCTGACCGGCCTGGGCCGCCTGCTCGGCGGCGGGACGCACCGCGTCTCCGTTGCCCGCACCATTCCCAGTGGCGACCGCCGAGATCTCGCCCGCCCCGAACGGGCTGGCCGACCCGCCCCGGCGCGGCTCCCGGGAGTCCGTCATGGGCGGGAGCGCCGCACCATGGAAGCCGACCTGGTCCTTCTCCGCGGGGCGATAGCCCCGGCCCTTCTGGGTCCGGACATGGACGATGACGGGCGCATCGAGCGCGAGGGCGCTCCGGAACGTGTGCTCGAGCGTGCGCAGGTCGTGGCCGGGAACGACGCCCACGTAGGTGATGCCGAGATCCTCGAACAGCTGGCCCGGCTGGGCGAAGCTGACGACCGACTTTCGAACGCGCTGGCTGAACTCCAGGGCGGTCGGCCCGACCATCGGCACCCGCTCGACGAACTGGTCCCAGCCCCGCTTCGACTGCTGCCAGGTGGAGGAGAGCTTGATCTCCGAGAGGTATTTCGACAGGGCCCCCACCGAGGGGCTGATCGACATCTCGTTGTCGTTGAGGACGATGAGGATCGGCGTCCTGCGGTGGCCCAGGTCGTTGAGCGCCTCGAGCGAGAGCCCGCTCATGAGCGCCGCGTCTCCCACCACGACCGCGATCCGTTCCATGCCGTGGCGGACGTCGCGCGCCGTGGCGAGCCCCGCCCCGATGGACAGCCCCGTTCCGGCGTGCCCGCCGTCGAAGACGTCGTGCTCGGATTCGCTCCGACGCGGGAAGCCGCCGATCCCGCCGAGCTGGCGGAGCGTCCCGAACCGCGCGTAGCGGCCCGTCAGCAGCTTGTGGGGATATGCCTGGTGGCCGGTGTCCCAGACGATCCGGTCCCGGGGCGACTCCAGGATCCGGTGGAGCGCCAGCGTGATCTCGACGACGCCGAGCGACGAGCCGAGGTGCCCGCCGGTGGTGGCAACGGTCGAGATGATCGCGCGGCGGATCTCCTCCGCCAGCTCGAGGAGCCTGGGCTCGCTGAGGCCACGAAGATCGGCCGGGCCCCGGAGAGTCGGCAGGATCGCCACGTGATGGCTCCTTGGTTCGGCGTGCTCGGTGCGCGGCCGGCCGCGGCCTTCCGCGTTGCTCTGCGCGGTGGTCGGCCGCCCGCCTCGCGCCCGCCAGACGGTTCCGCGAGTCTACTCCGCGGCCCCGGGGACGGCATCCGCCGGGGTCTCTCCCGCCTCGCCGTCGAGTCGGAGCTCCGCCACTGCGAGCGCTCCGCGCGCTCCTTCCACGAGGCGGCGAACGCGCAGCTCGGCGTCGGCGAGGAGCTGTTCGCAGCGCTGCTCCAGGGCGACGCCGCGTTCGTAGCGCGCGATCGTCTGCTCCAGGGGAAGGCCGCCCGCCTCGAGCAAGGCGACGGTCCGCTCGAGCTCTGCCAGGGACTCGTCGAAGGTCAGCGCCTCGAGCGCCGCCAGCGCCTCAGTCAACGGTGTCGCCTCCGTCTTCGCGTGGATCGATGCCGCCAGCCGGCCCGGGCCCAGGTGCCGGCGCAGAGTCGACGGCAGCGGCTCGCCGTTCGTCCCACGCACCCAGCCGGCGCCCCACGAGCATACCAAGGACGATCCCCGCGGCCGCGACGAGCCCGACAAGGGCGAGGAAGATGACGAGGTCACCCACCCGGATCCGCCTCTGCGCGAGCGGCCAGCTCGCCGCGGGCCACGCGCAGTCGGAGCCGCGTGCCGGGCGGCGACTCCGCTGGATCGCGGACGATGGCGCCGTCCTCGACCCGGCGCACGATCGCGTAGCCGCGGGCCAGGGTCGCCTCCGGGCCGAGCGCGCCGAGAGCGGCCGACGCCGCCGCCAACCGTCCGCTCTCGCGGCGGAGACGCTCACCGGCGAGCGGGGTGAGATCGCGCGCGGCGCGCTCGATCGCGCGACCGTCGGCCCCAATGCGCTCCCTGATCGCAGCCGTCGCCCTGTCCAGCAGGTATCCCGCCCGCTCGCGCGCGGCCGCCAGCCGCGTCTCCGGCCGCAGGCCCGCCAGGGCGCGCCGCTCCCCCGCGACTCGCCGGGACCAGCCGGCAACTCCGCGCGTCGCCGCCTCGTCGAGCCGCCTCCGGCGCCCCCGCAGCGCCGCCACCACCTCGATCCGGTCGGGCACCGCCAGCTCGGCCGCGGCGGACGGCGTGGGCGCCCGCAGGTCGGCCACGAAATCGGCCAGCGTGACGTCCGTCTCGTGTCCTACTCCACTCACGACCGGTACCGGGTGGGCGGCCATCGCCCGGACGACGCGCTCGTCGTTGAACGCCAGGAGATCCTCTGCGGAGCCGCCACCGCGGGCCACGATGACGAGCCCGGGGGCGTCCTCCGGGCGGCCGGCCTCGCGACAGAGCGCGTCGTAGCGGGCGAGGCGCCCGAGAGCCGCCACGATCGTCTCCGCGGCCCCATCGCCCTGGACCGTGCAGGCGCTCACGACGACCTGGACCAGCGGCCAGCGTCGCGCCAGCACGCGCCGGATGTCGTGGATCACCGCGCCCGACAGGCTCGTGACGACGCCGAGCGTCGGCGGGCGCGCCGGCAACGGTCGCTTGCGCCCCGCATCGAAGAGGCCCTCCGCGGCGAGCCTCGCCTTCGATTGCTCGAAGCGGAGCGCCAAATCGCCGAACCCGGCGGGCTGGATCGCGGCGACATAGCACTGGTAGACGCCCTGAGCGTCGAAGACGTCGATCCGGCCGTGGACCACGACCCGGAGCCCCGACTGGGGCTCGAAGGCGCTCGCCTGCCGGTCCTCGCGGAAGAAGACGCAGGCCAGCTGGCTCTTCTCGTCGCGGAGCGTGAAGTAGGCATGGCCGGCGGAGCTGACCGTCACCCTGCCGACCTCGCCCTCCACCCACAGGTCGCCGAGCCGGGGATCGTCGCGGAGCGCGTCCCGGACGGCGTGGGTGACCTCGGTGACGCCGAGGACCTGCAGGCTGAACGTGCCGGCCGGGCGGCCCACTCCGCGCCGGCCAACCGGCCGCGTCCCGACGTCGAGCGCGTCCCAGCTCGGGAGGGCCCAGTCGGGAGGTTCGTCGCGCACGGGCGTGGATCCGCGATCCGGGAGGTCGCGCCGGGCCGCTACAGGCGGGTCTGGTACTCGCCGGTTCGCGTGTCGACGCGGATGGTGTCGCCCTCCGTCACGAAGAGCGGCACCGAGACGATGAGCCCGGTCTCGGTGGTGGCCGGCTTGCGCGCGCCGGTGGCCGTGTCGCCAGCGAACCCGGGGTCCGTGGCCACGACCACGAGGTCGACGGTGATCGGGAGCTCCACGCCCAGGGTCTCGCCCTCGTAGCTGATGCGGTCGAGCGTCATGCCGTCCTTCATGTAGTTGACGGCGTCGTCGAGCTCGGCGGCGTTGAGGTGGAACTGCTCGTAGGTCTCCATCTCCATGAAATGGAACTCGTCGCCGTCGCGGTACATGAACTGGATTGGGCGCCGGTCCAGCTGTGCGCGCGGCCACTTCTCGCCGGCCTGGAAGGACTTCTCGACGGTCGAGCCCTTCTTCACGTTCTTGAACTTGATCCGGACCTGGGCCGAGCCGCGACCCATCTTGATGTGGTGGTAGTCAAGGATCTGCCAGAGCTCGCCGTCGAGCTCGATGACGACACCTTTGCGCAGCTCACCGGTAGAGATCATTGCAGGGTTCCCTCGGGGACCGGCGGGGCTGGGCGGGCGCCGGGGCGGGTGGTCGTGGTGGTGCCACGGATCGTAGCAGACGGCGTCCCCGAAACCGCCGCCCTGAAACCGCCGGCCCGGTCTCGGCTCTCAGGTCCCGACGACCAGCACCTCGCGCGGGAACCGGGTCAGCCGTTCCACCCGCCGCGCCCCGACGTCGAGGAGCACGAGGTCCTCGATCCGCACGCCGGTCCTCCCGTCGAGGTACACGCCCGGCTCCACGGAGAAGACGGTGGGACTGGGGAGCGGCGCCTCCGAGGCCACCCGGGAGAGCGAGGGCGCCTCGTGGGTCGCGAGACCGATGCCGTGGCCCGTGCCGTGCCCGAAGTGCGCCCCGTGGCCGGCGACCGTGATGACATCCCGCGCCGCCGCGTCGGCCGCCCGGCCGTTCGGGACGCGGCCCGCGGCAAGCTCCTCTTCGAGATACGCGATCGACGCCGCCTGCGCTCGGGCCACCAGCTCGTGGAGCGCCAGGTCGCGCGGGCGCGGCTCGCCCACGAAGAGCGTCCGTGTCATGTCGCTCCGGTAGCCCGCGACCTGCGCCCCGAAGTCGAAGAGCAGCACCTGCCCCGCCCGGACCCGCCGATCGCCCGGCGAGCCGTGCGGCAGGGCCGCCTGCGGTCCCGCGAGCGCCGCGACGTCGAAGGCGAGCGCCTCGGCCCCGCCCGTCCGCATGAGCGCCTCCAGGCGCCAGGCAAGCGCGGCCTCGGTGACCCCGGCCCGGATCTCGGGCAGGAGCGCGGCGAGCGCGCGATCGGCGACGGCACAGGCGGCCACGATCCGCTCGATCTCGGATGGCTCCTTCACGCCGCGGTCGTCGTCGACCCACGCGCCCGCGGGCACCAGCTCCACGTCGGGCGCCGCCGCGGCGAGGCTCTCCCAGAGGGCATGGCTGATGTCGGCGCGGGGCACCGCCACGCGGCGAACGCCGAGGCCCGCGCACAGCTCGGCCCAGCGAGCGGGCAGGTCGTATGTGACGGCCTCGACCCGCGCACCCGGAGCCTCCCGGCGCGCCTGGAGCGCGTAGCGGCTGTCCGCGAGCACGACCACCGCGTCGCCCGAGACGAGGAACCGCCCGGAGTGTCCGGCCACCTTCTCCTCGCCGTCGCCGAGGCGCAGGCCGGTCAGGTACCGGATCTCTTCGCGGCGGAGGCCGAAGTAGGCGTCCAGGCCCGCCGCGGCCAGGCGGGCGCGCAACCGGGCGAGCCGGGCCGGGCGGGCGGCGCGGTCTGCCTCCTCCCAGCGACGGCGCCGGGCGGCCGTCGGCGGCGCGGCGAAGTCGGCCGGGACGGGCGGGCGCATCGCTCCCCTATCCGCCGTACTTCTGGATGTTCTGGAGGTGCTCCGCGTAGGTCTTCGCGAAGACCGTCGTGCCGTCCTTCCTGGCCAGGAAGAACAGGTACCCGCCCCGCGTGTCGGGGTGCAGCGCCGCGTCGATGGAGGCAACCGTGGGCGTGCAGATGGGACCTGGCGGGAGCCCCTTCGTGGTGTACGTGTTGTACGCACCGATGGCGGGCCGGATGCCCGCAGGGAGCGCGCCCTGCATCGGCGCCCAGAACACGTAGTCGACCCATTTCTCGATCGGCAGCTTGGCCAGCTGCAGCGTGTCGTTCACGTAGAAGACGGTCGGGTCCGAGCCGAGGAAGCCGGCGGCCTCGGTTCTCGGGCTCAGGCGGTTCTGGAGAACGCCCGCGATCTTCGCCCGCTCAGAATCGAGGCGCGCCTCCTGCTCCACGATGGAGGCCATCGTGAGGACCTGGGTCCAGCTCAGCCCGCGGGAGGCCGCGACCTGCATCCGCTGGAGCCCGACCGTGGCGGCGAACTGGTCCAGCATCATCCGGACCAGGTCCTCCGGCGAGGCGTCGGGAAGGATCCGGTAGTCGCCCGCCGCCAGGTAGCCTTCCAGCGTCCCACCCTTCGGGAGCTCCAGCCAGGGGTAGTCCTTGAGAAGCGACGCCGGCGGCGAGCGCACGAGATCGAGGAAGGCCGCTGCCGACATCGTGAGCGCCGCGATCCCGTGGTCGGCCGGCTTCGCCTGGATGAGAGCGGCAATCTGCTCCAGGCGGAGCCCGCTCCGAATCGACAGCACGATGTGCGGGTCGGGAGGCGGCGGCGACAGGAGGGCCGTGGCGAGCTGGTCCGGCGTCATCGTCTGGCGCACGACGTAGCTGCCCGCCTGGTAGCTCGTGCTCACGTTTCGCTGCAGCGAGACGAGCATGAACGCCCGGGGGTCCCGGAGGACGCCCGCGCTCGCGAGCCGCGCGGCGATCGTCGCCGCAGTATCACCGGGCTGCACGACGAACGGGATGTCGGTCGCGTCGGGCCCTGCCGGGTCGGTCAGGGCGGAACCCAGGTCCTCGCGGACCATGTCGGCGACAAACCCGATCCCGAGCGCGCTCGCGTTGTCGCCGGCAACGCCCACGACGACGCCGCGGACGACCGGGCGGCCCACCGTCACCAGGAGGGCGAGCACCAGGCCCGCGCCGAGGAGCAGGAAGAGCCCCAACCGGATCGGCCGGGGACCACCTCCGCGCGCCCGCCGCCCTGCCATCTCGCGGGCGGATACCGTGCCGGAGCGGGGACCGACGGCGCGGTCATCGCGGGGGTTGCGGCCGCCGCGAACCGTCACGCGGTCTCCTCGTCGCGGCCCGGGCCGGTCCCGGCCGCCGGGTGAGTCGCGGGCGCCCGGTCGGTGGCGACGCGCTCCCCGGGCATCCCGAGCTCGCGCGCGGCGAGCTCGTCCTCGAGGATGACGCGCGCCGCCTCGCGATCGACGCGAGCGCGGTTGGCCGCTCGCCGTGCAGGTCCGGGCGGGCCACCCGAGGGACTCCGCTTCGCAGGCCCGACCCGGCCCTCCGCGACGTGGCTGGACAGGCGTTCGTCGCGCAGAGTCACGGGCAGGCCGATGGCGTCCGCGATCGCGACCGCCCACTCCCGCGCCGCGAGCGCCGCGGGCCCCTCTCCCCCCGCCATGTCCAGGGGCAGGCCCACGACCAGCTCCCCGATCCCGTTCGCGCCGGCGACCCGCCCGAGCGCCTCCGCATCGGCGGCCACCGAGCGACCCCGGCTGAGCGTCACGAGCGGACGCGCCCGGAGCGCACCGGGCTCTGCGATCGCGAGGCCCACCCGCCGCGTGCCGAGATCCACGCCGAGCAGCCGGTTCACGGCGCCGCCGACGCCGTCGGCGACGGAGCGGGGCTCGAGGATGCGCCCGCCTGGCTCTCGACCTGCAGCTCCACCCGGGCGTCGAGCGTGGGGATCGTCGTCGCCCATCCGGGCCAGAGCGTCACCGCCGCGTCGCCGTAGGCGGCGAGGATCGCGCGGGCGTCGGCCGGCGAGCGGCCGAGGAGCTGCGTCCGGAGCGCCGCCTGGTCGACGCGGGGAACGCTCTCGCCACGCGCCGTGACGCCGAAATGGACGCGCTGCCCATCGACGGTGCCGGACCCGACCGTCACTTGCGCGGAGCCCGCGACCATGTCGCTGCCGGCCGGGACGGCAGCCGCGAGGCGCGCCGCGCCCAGCGCGAGGATCGGCGCCTGGTCCACCGTTACGACGGTGCCGGTCGACGTCACCCCGAGGTCGAACTGGGCTACCTCCTGGCCGACGAGCGTGGTCGTGTCGAGCGTGGGGGTGGTCGCGTCGCGGGTCGCGGTCCCCGGGAACGCCGTGCTCCCGGCCGGCAGCGCGGGCGGGGCCGCCGCGCCCCCGGCGAGCTGGGCGTCGAGCTGCTTCCCGAGGGCCGCCAGGGCCGCCGTCACGTCCTTCTGGGTGATCTTCGGGAACTCGTTCCTGATGCCGCCGCTCGTGGGGGCCGGGTTCCGGACCGAGATGACGACGCTGTTGTACTGGCCTGGGATGACCGTGATCGTCCCGGCCGGGACGTTGCCGGCCGTGCCGGTCTTCGCGGCCGTCACGCCGACGACCCGGTCCTGGCAGGCGATCTTGGGCGGGTTCAGAATCGCCACCGGGAGGAAGACCGTCTCGTCGGTGGCAAACGAGATCCCGGAGACCGTCCGGACGGGCGTCCCCTTCGGGAGGCTGTAGGACCGCGTCGGATCGCAGTTCGTCCAGGTCACGCTGCCGACGGCCGGCGCCTCGTCCACCCGCTTGCCCGTGGCCGGGAACGTCCCGCTCGCCGCGAGCGGGATCTGCAGGCGCATCGCGGGCAGCAACGCGGCTGCCGGATCGGTTGCCGTCGCCGCAGGGTCGGCCGTCGCGACGAACTCCACGGGGGCCAGCGGTGCCGGGCGGATGGTCAGGACGATCGACGCGGTCGGCAGGAGGAGGTACGCAGCCGCGCCGCCGGCCACGCCGAGGAACGCGATGAGCAGCACGACGACGACAAGTGCGGTGCGATGGCGACGGCGCTGTCGGGGCGGCTGGAGCGGGCCACGCTCGGCGGTAAGCCCGGTCGAGGCGTCCGGCCGGGCCGGCATGGCGTGGGGCTCCGGCATCGCGGCGTACCGTGCGCCACGCTGGCCGTCGGGGGCGGACTGCGCCGAGCGGACGGACGAGCCGGAGGAACTGCCTCCGACTCCTCCCGCGAGCGCCGCCTCGCGCGCCGCCAGCTCGTCCGGCGTGAGCCGGCGCGCCTGCGCCACGGACGGCCCCGCGTCCGGGACAGGCGCCGAGGGCTGGACCGCGACGCCGGCGACAGGGACGCCACGCGGACCCGCGTGCTCCTCGCCCACGCTGGGAGGTTCGTCGAGCGACGATTCGTACTCCATCGTGGACGCGTACACCGGCAGGCCGGCCGTCGCCGCGAGCGCCCGCGCCGACGCATCCGGGGCCACGATCGACAGGCGCCGGCTCCGTTGCTGCGCCTCCCGCGCCAGGAGCCGGAAGTTGATCCTGCTCGTCGCGATCCGCGACCCGGACGGCAGGACCAGCACCACCACGAGGTCCTCGGTTCCCCGGATCCGCGCGGCCGCCGACGTGATCTCGTCGTCGATGTCGAGGTAGAAGATGGCCATCGGGGGCGACGCTACAGCTTCATGGCGCGAAGGACGCGCCGGAGGGCGGCGTCGAGGGGATCCTGCTCCGCCTGGAGCTCGATCGCCTGGTAGGCGAGCCCGAGGGGCGTCACGTCCTGCTGGTCCACCAGGAGCTTCGTCGAGTCCGTGATGGACTCGACCATCGCGGGCTGCATGACGACAACCTCGGGCGGCCGGCTGAACGGCAGGCGCTTCCAGAAGCGCGGGTCGCGCAGCGCCGTCGCCGTCTCCGGCAGTCGCGAGCCGCCACCGCAGAGGTAGATGCGCCCCGGGAGCAGGTCGCCCGCGGCCAGCTCGTCGAGGACGAGCTCCACGCCGGCGGCCCAGACGGCGACGTCGTCGCGGACGATCTCGGCGATGGCGTCGCGCTCGGCGAGCGCCAGGCCCCGCGCGTAGTCCACCTTCAGGGATTCGGCCCGCGGGAACGGCAGGTCCAGGCGGTCGGCGAGCGACTTCGTGAAGGCGCGGCCGGCGAGCGCGAACATCCGGGTCCCCTCGATCCCCCCCGCGCGGACCAGCGCCACGTCCGTGGTCCCGCCCCCGATGTCGACGAAGAGGGCACCGGCCTGCTGGACCTGCTCGGACGCCAGCACGCGGGCCACGGCGTACGGCTCCGCCACGATCTCGAGCAGCTCGAGGTCCAGCTGGGCGGCCACGCTCTCGAGCGCGCCGAGGTGGACGAGCGGCGCGAACGCGTTGAAGATCCCGATCTTGACGTGGCGCCCCTGGAACCCGACCGGGTTCGTCACGGGATACCCGTCGATGCTCGCGGAGGTCACGGCGGCGTGGACCAGCCGCACGTCGACGTTGGGCAGGCCGGTCTCCCAGGTGATCGCCCGCTCAGCCTCGAGGAGCGCCGCGCGCTGGACGCCGTCGATCAGCTTCTGGAGCTCCGCATCCGTGATGGGGACATCCGGCTTCCTGCGCTCCTGGACGTGCGACGTGGTGAACCCCTTGACCAGCTCCCCGGCGATCCCGATCACCACCTGGGTGGGGCGGAAGCCCGCCATCTCCTCGGCTTCCTGCAGCGCGACCGCGCAGTTGTCGACCACGGCGCCGATGTCCGCCACGGTCCCCGACTGCATGTGGGCGAGGCCCTGGCGCTTCCGGCCGACGCCCCGCACGGTCCCCTTGTCCTCGGCGTCGATCTCGAAGACCAGCGCCTTCGCGAACTCCGTCCCGACATCGAGCGCGGTGCAGGCAACCAGCTGCTGACCGCCGTCGCGCTGCCAGAACCGGCGCAGGAAGGCCATGGGCACGCGGCCTAGCCGCCCGCGCTCGCGGCGAGTGCCGCGCCGATCGCGTCGAGCGCGGCCGGCAGGGCGTCGCGCCGGGAACCCCTGCCCTGGGCCATCTCGGGCCGCCCGCCGCCCTTCCCGTCGAGGTGCGCCATCGCGGCACGGACCAGCTCGCCGGCCGCGATCCCGCGGGCCACGAGATCGTCCGAGACCCCCACGAAGAGCTGCGGCTCGTCCGCGTCGAGTCCCAGCGCGATCACGCCGGACGCGAGCAGCGCCCGGGTCTCCTTGGCCGCTGCCTTGAGGGCGTCGATCGACTCCCACGCGCCCGCCTGGGCCACGAGCCGGACCCCCGGCGCAACCTCCCGCGCAGCGGCGGCCAGCTCCGCGGGCTTCGGGACCCCGCCGCCGGCACCGGCACGCAGGCGGCGCTTCGCCTCGCGCAGCTCCGCATCCAGGGCGGCGATCCGGTCCAGGACGGCCTCCACGCCCTGGGCACCCAGACGATCCGCGGCGCGCGCCAGCAGGTCTGCCCGCTCACGCAGGTAGTCGTCGGCAGCGTCGCCGGTGAGGGCCTCGATCCGCCGCATCCCGGAGCCGATGCTCCGCTCCGCGGTGATCACGAAGCTGCCCACCTGGCCGGACGCGCGGCAGTGCGTCCCTCCGCACAGCTCGAAGCTGTAATCCGCGACGCGCACCGTCCGGACGGTCTCGGCGTACTTCTCGTCGAAGAACGCGTCCGCGCCGGCCTCGATCGCGTCCGCCATCGCGAGGTGCGTCACGGTCACCGGGCGATCCTCGCGAATGACCCGGCGCACCTCGTCCTCGATCCGGCGCCGCTCGTCGTCGGTGAGCGGGCGATCGAACGGGTAGTCGAAACGGAAGTAGTCGGGCGCCACGAGCGAGCCCGCCTGCCGCGCCGAAGGCCCGGCGACGTTGCGCAGGGCCCGGTGGAGCAGGTGCGTGCCCGTGTGGTTGCGCATGGTCCGGGCGCGGCGCTCGGGGTCGACGACGGCGCTCACGGTCTCCCCGACCCGCAGGCGCCCGTGGAGCTTCCCGCGGTGAATGACGAGCGCGCCCGCGGGCCGCAGCGTCTCCTCGACCCGGAAGAGCGGCGAGCCGCCGCCTGCCTCGCGCAGCTCGCCCTGGTCGCCCACCTGCCCGCCGCCCTCGGCGTAGAACGGCGTCCGGTCAAGGATCACCTCCGCCTCGCCGGCGCCGGTCAGCTCCTCGTAGGCGGTGCCGTCCCGGAGGATCGCGAGGACGCGGCCGTCTGCCGCGGTCGTCTCGTACCCGACGAACGCGGTCTCGCCCGCCCGCCGCAGGATCCCCTCGTAGAGCGCGGTCTGCTCCGCGTGGCGTGCCAGCTCCGCCTTCCGACCGCCGCGGCTGCGCTCGCGCTGCTCCGCGAGCGCCACCTCGAAACCGGCCCGGTCCACCTGGACGCCGTATTCGGCCGCCAGCTCGATCGTCAGGTCGATCGGGAAGCCGTAGGTGTCGTGGAGCCGGAACGCGAAGCCGCCCGCGAGGACCGGCGCGCCGGTCGGGACCTCCTCCGGGCGGCGCCCGACGACGCGCTCGGCGTCGGTCAGCGGGATGAGCGCCTCCTCGAGCTGGGCGGTCCCGGCGTCCAGCGTCCGGGCGAACTGGACCTCCTCGCGCGCGATCGCGGCGAGGACCCGATCTCGTTCGTCGCGCAGCAGCGGGTACGCGTCGCCCATGACGTCGATCACCGTGGCCGCCGTCTCCACGAGGAACGGCTCCCGTCGGCCGAGCAGCCGGCCGTGGCGGACCGCGCGGCGGATGATCCGGCGCAGGACGTACCCGCGGCCCTCGTTCGAGGGCAGCACCCCGTCGGCGACCAGGAAGGTCATCGCCCGGCTGTGGTCGGCGATCACCTGGTAGCTGAAGCGACCCGCCTCGAAGGTGTCAGGGTCGTGGCCAAGGAGGCGCCGAAGGGTCTCGTGAATCGGGGCGAAGAGGTCCGTGTCGTAGTTCGAGAGCACGCCCTGGAGAACGCTCGCGAGGCGCTCCAGGCCGAGGCCGGTGTCGACGCTCGTGAAGGGAAGTGGGACGCGCGGCCCGGCCGGAAGCTGGTTGAACTCCATGAAGACCAGGTTCCAGATCTCGAGCCAGCGAGGGCAGTGCTCGGAATGGTCCGGGACGCATTCGGGGCCCTCCGAGAGCTCCGGGCCGCGGTCGAAGTGGATCTCGCTGCACGGACCGCATGGGCCGGTCTCGGCCATCCGCCAGAAGTTCTTGTCATCGCCTTCGTCGACATTCCCCCAGCGCGCCATCCGCTCGGGTGGCAGCCCGATCTCGTCGCGCCAGACGGCCCAGGCGACCTCGTCGTCGCGGTAGGTCGTGGCCGCCAGGCGCTCGCCCGGAATGCCCATCTCGACCGTGAGGAACTCCCATGCCCAGTGGATCGCCTCGCGCTTGAAGTAATCCCCGAAGCTCCAATTGCCCATCATCTCGAAGAGGGTGTGATGGCGCGGCGTCCGGCCGACCTCCTCGAAGTCGTTGTGCTTCCCGGCCACCCGCAGGCAGCGCTGGACGTCAACCGCCCGCGTGTAGCTCCGCGTCTCGGCGCCGGTCAGGACCTCCTTGAACTGGACCATCCCGGAGTTCGTGAACAGGAGGGTCGCATCGCCGGCGGGGACGAGGCTCGCGCTGGGGACCACGGTGTGGCCGCGCGCGGCGAAGAAGGCCAGGTACCGGCGGCGGATCTCGGCGGCGGGGAGCGGCGTGATCCGCGGATCGTGGTCGGGCGCGGAGGGCGATGTCGGCATCTGGCTAATGGTAGCGAACGCCGCGACGTTCCCGGTACGTGCCGCGACGGTGGTCCGGCCGGCGCGCCCGGCCCCGCGTCCTACGGGCGGCGCGGGCCGGGGCCCTCGGTCGGCGGCCTCGCGCGCCCGGATGGCGGCCCGCTCCCGGCGGGAGCGCCCGCGGGCTGTCGCCGAGCCAGCCGCCAGATCGTCGAACCCGCGATCACCGCGCCGACGAAGGCTCCAACGGTCGCCCCGCGCACGAAGGCGGCCACGGGATCGTCGTCCCGTTCCCCGGGGCGCGCCGGCACGCGGCGGCTCACCGGTCGGCTCCCGGCGGGCCCGGCTCCGGCCGGGTCGGCCCGAGGACGGAGAGAACGACCACGAGCACGATCCCGCCGATCGCGCCCAGCGAGGCGGGGATGAGCCGGAAGTCGCCGACGCGCAGGAGATCGAACGCTCCGCCGATGCGCCCTCCGACGGCATCGCCGGCCCACGTGCCGGTGACGGCGAGCAGCAGCACGAACGGGAGGCGAGCGCCCGCCGCGCCACGCACCAGGACCGCGGCGGCGGTCCAGAAGATCCCCAGCAGGATTGAGAGCACCAACGAGGGCCCGATCTCCGGCACGTCCGCTCCCCTATCCGTCGTCGCGGACGATGCGGCCGCCGCCCAGGACCAGGTCCGGATCATCCGCGTCGTACAGCACGCAGGCCTGGCCCGGCGCCGCGGCCCACACGGGTGTCTCCGTCTCCACGACCCAGCGCACGCCGCCAGCCGGCGACGGCCCCGAAGGCGCAGCAGCCGCGGGACGGACCTGTGCCGACACCGCGTCCGCGCGATGCCGGATCTGCGCCCGCGCCGCAAACGCCCGACCGTCGCCGACCGGCGGCTGCCCCGCGACGAACGTCACGTCGGCGATCGCGAAGCGCCGGGTCTCGAGGTCGGCGCGACGAGCCAGCACGATCGTGTTGGCGGCGGGGTCCACCCGACTCACGTAGCGCGGCTCGCCGAGCGCCAGGCCCAGCCCGCGGCGCTGGCCAACAGTGAAGCCGGCCGCTCCCCCGTGGGACCCGACAACCCGGCCGTCCGTGGCGTCGAGCGCCTGGCCGGCGACCGGCTGCCACCCCGCCCTCGCCTTCAGCGCGTCGCGCGGATCGCCAGTCGGGACGAAGCAGATCTCCATGCTCTCCGGCTTCTCGGCGGTCGCCAGGCCGCGCTCCCGCGCGAGGTCCCGCACCTCCGGCTTCGTGAGCGCGCCCAGCGGGAACCAGGCGTGCGCCAGCTGGTCCTGGCGGAGCCCGTACAGGAAGTAGGCCTGGTCCTTCGCCCGGTCGGCGCCGCGCCGCAGCCGATGGACCGGCCGGCCGTCGGGGTCGGCCACCGTCTCGCGGCGGGCGTAGTGCCCGGTCGCCACGGCATCACACCCATACAGCCGGCGCGCCCGGCCCAGCAGCGCCCCGAACTTCACGACGCTGTTGCAGTCCACGCACGGGCTCGGCGTCTCGCCGCCCAGGTACGCGGCGAGGAACGGCCGGATGACGCCGGCCTCGAACTCGCGCTCCAGGTTGAGGACGTAGAAGGGGACGCCGAGCTGGGCCGCCACGCGCCGGGCATCCTCCGCGGCGTCCGCGGAGCAGCAGCTCTTCTTGATCTCCGAGTACGCGTCCGCGCCCTCGTGGACCCGCATCCACACGCCCACGACGTCGTGGCCGGATTCGGCCACCAGGGCCGCGGCGACCGAGCTGTCGACGCCGCCGGACATCGCGACGAGGACGCGCGCCATGAGCCCTCAGGCCCCCAGCCGCACGCCGAGCGGGTCCGCGGCCTGGGCGGCGGAGCCGTCGCGGACTGCCGCGATCACGCGCGGCACCACGAGACACGCCTCGTCGACCTCGGCGTCGGTGGTCGCGCGGCCGAGGGAGAGGCGGAGCGCGCCCAGCGCCTCCACGTCCGTGTAGCCCATCGCCGTCAGGACGTGGGACGGCTCGGCCGAGCCGGTCGTGCACGCGGACCCAGTCGACGCGGCGATCCCGTCGAGGTCGAGCGCAACGCTGATCGCGGTCCCATCCGCGCCGCGCACCAGGAGCGACAGCAGGCCGGGCAGGCGCTCGGTCGGGTGGCCGGTCAGCTCGACGCCGTCTACCGCCAGGCAGGCGGCCGCAAGTCGCAGGCGGAGCGCCCGGAGGCGGGTCGCCGCCATCGACCGGTCCGCGCATGCACGCTCGTAGGCGACAGCCATCCCGACCGCCCCGGCGACGTTCTCCGTGCCGGCCCGCCGGTGGCGTTCCTGGCTCCCGCCGTGGAGCTGCGCGAGGAGCTGCGTTCCACGGCGAACCCAGAGCGCGCCCACGCCCTTGGGCCCCTCGAACTTGTGGGCCGAGATCGTCACGAGGTCCGCGCCAAGGGTCCCCACGTCGAGGTCCAGCCAGGGCGCCGCCTGGACGGCGTCCACGTGGAACAGGACGCCCCGTCGGGCGCGAAGTCGATCGGCGATCTCGCGGACCGGCTGGAGCGTGCCGACCTCGTTGTTCGCCAGCATCACCGAGACGAGCGTGGTTCGATCATCGAGGGCGGCGTCGAGCTGGTCGGGGTCGACCCGCCCGTGGCGGTCCACCGGGACGGTGACCACGTCGAAGCCGAACTTCTCGAGGTGCCGCAGCGCATGGCCGACGGCGTGATGCTCGACCGCGGTCGCCACGAGGCGATGGCCGTGCGCCTTCCCGGCCCATGCCGCCCCCTTGATCGCCAGGTTGTTCGCCTCCGTGCCGCCCGAGGTGATGACGATCTCGCGGGCCGCCCCGCCGAGCGCCGAAGCCAGCCGTTCGTGCGCCTCGTCGAGCGCGTTGCGGGCCGCCCGGCCGTACGAATGTGCGGACGAGGGATTCCCGAACGTGCCACCGAGGAACGGGAGCATCGCCTCGAGCGCCTCGGGGCGGAGCGGCGTCGTCGCCGCGTGGTCGAGGTAGATCGTCATCAGAGCGGGATTGTACGGCGGAGCGTCCCGGAGGCCCGCTGGCTATCCTGACGCGGTGACCGACCGACCCGGCACGCCCGCCCCGATCCGCGGGGCAGGAGTGCGCCCGCGCGATGACCGAGCCCGGCCCGCCGGCTGGCTGCTTGGGTACCCGACGGACCACCTGATGGGGATCCTTCCGTCACCCGCAGAGGCCGATGCGGCGGTCGCGGAGCTCACCAGTGGTGGCGTGTCGCCCGATGCGATCCGGCTGCTGGTGGGCGAGGATGCCGCGCTGCGGATCGACGGCCGCGGGAAGCACCACGGGCTCGCGGCGCGCATCTACCGGCTGATCCAGTTCACCCAGATGGACCAGGCCCCGGACTTCCGGCGCTACGAGCTGGAGGCGCGCCGCGGCCACCCGGTGATCGCGATCCGGGAGACGGACCCGGCGCGCCGGCGCACGGCCAGGGCGGTCCTGCGGCGCCACGGCGCGCACTTCACGAACTTCTACGGCCGCTACTACACCGAGACGCTGGATCCGTACACGGGCCCCGACGAGGGCGACCTCCCGATCTGACTAGCCCAGCGTGCCCCGCCCGCTCTCCGCCCACCCTGGCTCGGGCGCCCGGAATGGGACTTCGGCGACGAGGATGTCGGGACGGCCGGTGAGGGCGGCCCGGATCCGGTGGATGTTCTGGTTGAACAGGATCCGCTCCCACCAGTGGTGGGTCATTCGCTCCGGCAGGAGAACCACGGTGACGATCCCCGGGTCGTGCTCGGCGGTGACCTCCAGATACCGGATCAGCGGGTCCACGAGGTTCCGGTACGGCGACTCGACGATCACGAACCCGACGCCAGGCAGCTGCCGCTCGAACCGCTCGCGCAGCGCCTCGCCAGCGGCGACATCGTCGGTCACGTGGACGGCGGTGATGTCGGACGTCATCGACCGACCGAACCGCACCGCCTGGATCACGTCCCACCGGACGCCGAACACCGGGATGACGACGCGCCGACGGTGGACCGGCGGCCCCCAGACGAGATCGGGATTGACGGCCAGCTCCAGCGTGCCACGGGCGTACTGGCGGTGCACGAACAGCATGAGCACGACCAGGATCGGGACCACCACGATGATGATCCATGCTCCTTCCGTGAACTTGGCGATCGCAAACACGATGACGACGAGCCCGGTCGCCACGGCGCCGAGCCCGTTGAGGACCGCGCTGCGCCGCCACCCGGCGCTCCGCTCGACGAACCAGTGGTGGACCATTCCCGCCTGTGAGAGGGTGAAGGCGGTGTACACGCCGAGGGCATAGAGCGGGATGAGCGACTCAACGTGGCCCCCGAAGAAGACGACGAGGCCTGCCGAGATGATCGCCAGCACGACGATCCCGCTCCCGAACGCGAGGCGCTCGCCCCGGAAGGCCATCGACCGCGGGAAGTAGCCGTCCTTGGCCAGGATCGCGCTGACCCGCGGGAAGTCCGCGAAGCTGGTCTGCGCGGCGATGACCAGGATGCCCATCGTCGAGATCTGGAGGACGTAGTAGAGGACCGAGCGGCCGACCGTCGCGCGGCCGACCTGCGAGAGAACGGACTCCAGCTGGGCGCTGGGCACTGCGCCGCTCACGATCGCCAGGTAGGCGATGCCCACGAGCATCGTCCCCAGCAGGATGGACATCATGACCATCGTCGTCTGGGCATTCCGGCTTTCGGGTGGCTTGAATGCGGGCACGCCGTTGGCCACGGCCTCTGTCCCCGTCAGCGCCGAACAGCCGTTGGCGAAGGCGCGCATGACGAGGAGGATGCCGAGGCCCTCGAGCGGCACGGGGAAGGGCGTGACGCCGGTGACGTGCGGCGTGTCGCCGAGCAGGACCCGCACGACGCCGACGGCGATGACGAGCAGCGTGCTGCCGAGGAAGACGTAGGTCGGCCACGCGACGATGGAGCCACTCTCGCGGATGCCCCGCAGGTTCAGGATCATGACGCCGAAGATGAGCGCGACGATCAGCTCGACGTAGATCGGCTGGAGCGCCGGGAAGGCCGAGGCGAGGTTGAACACCCCGGCCGAGACGCTCACCGACACTGTCAGCACGTAGTCGGTGAGTAGGGCGGCCGCGGCGACCAGGCCGGGCAGCTGGCCGAGGTTCGCGTGGGCAACGATGTAGCTCCCGCCGCCGTTGGGGTACGCGCGGATCGTCTGCCGGTAGGAGAGCGTGATCAATAGGAGGATGATCAGGATCACGCCCATCATCGGCATCAGCAGGGAGAACGCGACCGTCCCGGCCGCGAGCAGCGAGTACATCGCAGCCTCGGGCCCGTATGCCACCGACGACATCGCGTCCGACGAGAAGACGGGCAGCGCCTGCCACTTCGGCAGCCGCTGGTCGAGTTCCTGGGCCGTCGCGATCGGACGCCCGAACAGGGCCCTGCGGCCGGCGAGCAGGACTCGCCCCAGGGGCGTCCGCGCCTCGCTTGCCGACTGGCGGGCCACCACGACCCCTGGCCCGGCGTAGCGGAAGTAGCGCGATTCGGGCCGCTCGACGCGGATCCGGCGGTCGCCCAGCTTCTGGCCGTGGAGGAGGTTCGGTTCCTTGCTCACTGCGTGACTTTACTCACGCGCGGGCAATCCGGGGAGGCCCGGCCTCACGCAGCGCGGACTTCGATGTCCCAGCCTCCGCCCTGCCGCAGCCTGGGCTCGAGCACCACGCCCGCGTTCGCCGCAGCCGGGGCCAGGCGCGCGATCGTGCGGCCCGACGCGACGCCGCCACACAACACCACGCGGGAGAGCGGGTAGCGGGCCACGATCGCGATTGCGGCCTGGAGCTCGAGATCCCAGTCCCAGGTCGATTCCGCGCAGGCCGCAGGACGCGGCGAACCGGACCACGCCTCGACGTTCATGCATTCAGTGTGGTGGGGTCCTCCAAGAGCCGGCGATCCCGCGCGGGCCTTCGGCCCTCAAGGATCGCTCAGGATCGCTCCGAATCCGGGACGCGAACCCGGTAGCCGACGCCGGGTTCGGCGACGATGAGATCCGCGAGCTCGCCGGCCGGATCAACGGCGGCGATCTTGCGCCGGATCTGGCTCACATAGACGTGGAGGTAGTGGGTCTCGTCGGAGTACGCGGTGCCCCAGACGGCCCGGAGGAGCCGGCCACGGGTGACCAGCCGGCCGGCGGACCCCAGGAGCACCTTGAGCACCTCGAACTCGCGGGGGGTCAACCGGACCGGCTGGCCGTCCACGGTCACCTCGTGGCGGGGAACGTCCATCCGGAGAGAACCGACCAGGACCTCGCCGTCCGGCGCAGCCGCAGGCCCGGCGGCACGCCTCAGGAGCGCCCGAACGCGCGCCAGCAGCTCGGCGGCCCCGAACGGCTTTGTCACGTAGTCGTCGGCGCCCGACTCCAGCGCGGCGACCTTGTCGCCTTCCCGGTCGCGGGCGGAGAGCACGAGGATCGGGGTGGTCGCATCGCGCCGCAGGCGGCGGATCAGCACGGACCCGTCGATGTCAGGCAGGCCCAGGTCGAGGACCACCACGTCCGGGCGCCCCGCCGTCCATCTCTCCCAGGCCGTCGCGCCGTCGTCCGCCTCGTCGACCCTGAAGCCGTGACCCCGCAGGAACGCGGCGACCTCCCGGCGCGTCGCCACGTCGTCCTCCACGAGCAGCACGGCCGCACCAGGGCGCAGGTCCGGCATCACGGCATCTCCGCGTCGGTGAGCGGGCCCGGCCCGGCGCGCAGCGTCGATTCCGAGGCGGCCGCGAGCTCGACGTCCACGGCGAGCCCACCGAGGCTGCTCGCGCGGGCCGTGACCCGGCCGCCCATCGCCTCGACGAACCCGCGAACCACCGCCAGGCCCAGCCCGCTGCCGCGTCGCGCGCGCTCCCGCGTCTCGGGCAGCCGGTAGAACTTGTCGAACACGCGATCGAGCATCGCCGCCGGCACGCCCGGCCCGCCGTCTTCCACAGACAGGCGAACGGCCTGGCTCGACGTGACCGCGCCCACGACGCGGATCGGGACGTCAGGGGGCGCGTGGCGCATCGCGTTCTCGAGGAGGTTGGTCAGCACCTGGTCCATGAAGATTGCGTCCGCGGCCACCGGGGGCATGTCGGGCGGGATCGCGAGCGTCACCGTCCGGCCGTCCAGCTGCCCGGCCATGCGGTCCACCGTGGCCCGGACCAGGTCCTCGACCGGCAGCACCTCCAGCCGGGCATGGAGGTCGCCGGCCTCGATGCGGCTCATGTCCAGGAGGTTCGTGACGAGCCGGTTGAGGCGCTCGGCTTCGCTGTCGATGGACGCCGCCCGATCCCGGCGAGCGTCGCCGTCAAGAGCGAGGTCCGGGTCCATGAGACTCCCCGCCGCGGCGCGGATCGACGCGAGCGGCGTGCGCAGGTCATGCGAGACCGAGTCGAGCAGTGCGGACTTCGCCGCCTCGCTCTTCCGGGCGATCTCGGCGCCGGTGGCCTCCGCCGCGAGGCGGTCGCGCTCCAGTGCCTGGCCGACCTGGTCCGCCGCGGCGGCGAGGACCCGGGTGTGGCCCCGACCGGGCGTCCCGTCGCTTCGGCGCCGCACGACCCAGATCGAACCAAGGGCGCCGACGCCGGCCGTGATCTGGATCCGGAAGCAGGGGTCCCGGGGATCGTGCACCGTGGCGGTCGTTCGACGGGGGTCATGGACCCTGACCCACTCCATCGACTCGTCGCCGGACCGCCGTTGCAGCAGCTCGTACGACGCCGCGGTTCCCGAGGGCCCGGCCGGGCCGCTGTCGGCCTCGACACGCTCCTGTCCCACGTCCGGCCCAAGCCCGACCCAGACGCGCGCGGCGTCGACTTCCGAACGCAGGATCTCCACGAGCGCGGGCAGCGCCGAACGGGCGTTCGTCGCCGTCACCAGCTCACGGCCGACCCGGTATTGGGTCCGCGCCTGGCGCTCGCGGAGGAGGGCCGTCTCCGCGCGAGCGCGCTGCATCCCGGCCAGCTGCCCGACCACGACCCCGATCGCGAGCAGCAGGAGGAGGTTGAGCAGCTCCTCCGCGTTCGCGACGATGAGGGCGCCGGTCGGCGCCACGAACAGGTAGTCGTACAGGATGAACGACCCGATCGCCGTCGCCACGGCGGCCGACGTGCCGAAGGCGACGGCAATCGACACCACCGCGAGCAGGTAGGTGGCCGATGCGTCCGGGATCCGCAGGGCGCCCTCGAGCGCTCCCACGGCAAGCGTCGTGACGGCAAGCGCGACCGTCATCACCGCGACCATGCCGGCCAGCTGGCGCACGGACGTCGGCCGGAACCACTCCATGGAACGATGGTAGCCGCGCTGCGCCGTCGCGCTGCGCTCAGGCGGTCGCGAAGCCCGCTCCCCCGAGACCCGGGCCGCTAGGACCCGTCGGTGCCGCGCCCGTCCTCTCGGCGTCCCGCCTGGCGATGTCGGTCGTGCTGCGAAAGGAGGCGCTTGCGCAGGCGGATCGAGAGCGGGGTCACCTCCACCAGCTCGTCGTCCCCGATGAACTCGATGGCCGTCTCCAGCGTCATCGGCCGCGGGGGGACCAGCCGGAGCGCCTCGTCGTGGGCGTGGGTCCGGATGTTCGTCAGCTTCTTCTCTTTCGTCACGTTGACGTCCATGTCCCCGGAACGCGCGTTCTCGCCGACGACCATTCCCTCGTAGACGTCCTCGCCGGCGCCGATGAGCATCTCCGCGCGCTCCTGGAGGTTGAAGAGCCCGTAGGCGTTCGACGTGCCCTGGCGGTCCGCCACGAGGACACCGTTGGTCCGGTGCGTGACATCTCCCGCATAGGGACCGTAGCCCTCCCCGATCTGGTGAAGGAGCGCGGTTCCGCGCGTCTCGGTCATCAGCTGGCCGCGGTAGCCGATCAAACCGCGGACCGGCAGCACGTAGTCCATCCGCACGCGGCCGTCCGCGTCGGTCGTCATCTGCTCGAGCTGGCCCTTCCGACCTGCCAGCGCGGTCTGGATCGTCCCGATGTACTCGGGCGGGATGTCGATCGTGATCCGCTCGTAGGGCTCCTGGACCGCTCCGCCCACCGTGCGCAGGATCACCTCGGGGCGGCTCACCTGCAGCTCGAAACCCTCGCGCCGCATCTGCTCCACCAGGACGGCGAGCTGGAGCTCGCCGCGGCCCCGCACTTCGAACGTGTCGCCGGACTCCGTCGGGAAGAACTGGATCGCGACGTTGCCCAGGATCTCCTTCTCCAGGCGCGCCCGCAGCTGGCGGCTGGTGAGGAACCTCCCGTCACGCCCGGAAAGGGGCGAGGTGTTGACGCCGAACGTCATCCGCAGCGTGGGCTCGTCCACCTCGAGGCGCGGGAGCGGGCGCGGGTCGGCGGGATCGGTCAGCGTATCCCCGATCGTGACCTGCGGCAGCCCTGCCACCGAGACGATGTCGCCCGGGCCTGCCTCCTCGATGTCGGCGCGCTCGATGCCGTGGGCGGTCTGGAGCGCCGTCACGGTGCCCGACAGTGTCACGGTCCGCCCGGGCTCCACGACGCCGGTCGAGTCGTCCGGCTCGTCGCGGACCACGACGATCCGCTGGCCGACCTTGATCGTGCCGTTCATCATCCGGCCGACGGCCATCCGCCCGACGTACTCGTTGGCCGAGAGGTTCGTCACGAGCAGCTGCAACGGGTGGCCGGGCTGGTAGGTGGGCGGAGGGGTGACGGCGACCAGGAGCTCCAGGAGCGGCCGGAGGCTCGTGCCGGGAACCGCGAGCGCCCGGGTCGCAGTGCCGGCCTTCGCGTTCGTGTAGACGACCGGGAACTCGATCTGGCGGGCGGTCGCGCCGAGGTCCATGAACAGCTCGTAGATGTCGTCCAGAACCTCCGCGGGCCGGGCGTCGCCGCGATCGATCTTGTTGATCGCGACCACGACGGGCAGGTGACGCGCCATCGCCTTCTGGAGGACATAGCGCGTCTGCGGGAGCGGTCCCTCCGCCGCGTCGACGAGGAGCAGCACCGAATCCACCAGGTTCAGGGAACGCTCGACCTCGCCCCCGAAGTCCGCGTGACCGGGGGTGTCCACGATGTTGATGTGGATCCCGTCGAAGTCCACGTTGGTCTGCTTCGCGAGGATCGTGATCCCCTTTTCCCGCTCCAGGTCCATGGAATCCATGACGCGCTCGGCGACGACCTGGTTGGCCCGGAAGGATCCCGTCTGACGCAGGAGCGCGTCGACCAGCGTGGTCTTGCCGTGGTCGACATGGGCGACGATGGCGACATTGCGGAGGTCGGCACGGACCGCGAACGTCGCGGTGGCAGGTTCGGTGGAGGGCGCCGGCTGCGGCGCGGTGGTGGCGGTGGGCATGCGGGATGGAGCGCTCGCTTCGGTCATGGGCCGCTCGATTGTCGCACAGGTCCGTTGCGCGCCCTCGCGGCCCTGCTAGCATCCCCGGCGTGACTGTCGCCGCCTGCATCCTGGCCGCCTCGCCGGACGCCGCCCTGCGCCAGGTCGACGGCACCCCGAACGTCCGTCGTCTCGTCGATTTGGCGTGGGCGGGTGGCGCCTTCCCGGTGATCGTCGTCGCGCCGGACCCGCGCGGGACGGTCGCGGCCGCGCTGGCCGGGACCACCGCCGTCCTCGGCGCGCCGACCGCCGGTGAGGCGGGGCCGGCGGGCCAGCTGGCCATGGCGTTCGACCTGGCTCGGACGCGGGTCGCCGGCACCGACGCCGCGCTCCTCTGGCCTGCCCACATGGGCTGGCTCGACGCGGAGACCGTCACGTCGCTCATCGAGGCGCACGGCACCGACCGCGAGACGGTGCTCCGGCCGGCCTTCCGAGGCGTCGCCGGCTGGCCGATCCTGGTCCCGCTCGAGCACCTCCCCGGGCTCCGCTCCCTTCCCCCCGATCTCGAGCCGGAGGCGATCGCGGACACTCTTGCCGCGCGCGTGCCCACGCGGACCGTGGAGCTGGGCGACCCCGGCATCGTGCTCGGCCTGGACACGCCCCGCGAGGAGCTCCCCGTGTTCGAGGGTCCGCCCGAGCCGCCAGCCGGTCAGCGCCACGAGTGGGGCGCGCTCGTGGCGTCGGGCCCCGACGAGGCTGGGGGCGACGAGCCGCCGGGCACCCCGCACGCAGGCGACCTCGCCTGACGGGACCCACCGCGCGGGACCGTGCTGGTGTCCCGGCGGCTGCTACCCTGCCCCGGTGCATCGCGCGGTGGCCCTCACCAGGAAACCGGAGTCCATCGTCGCACTCGCGGCGTTCGGGCTGGCGGCGCTCGCCGCGGCGTGGATGATCCGGCCGATCCACGTGGGGATGCTGGGGTACGACGCGGCAGCGTCGGTGCTGTACTTCCAGCGCCTGGTGGCCGGCACGACCCTCGAGGCCTTCACCGGGGCGACGCCGAAGGCGCTGCTCACCGGCGTCTACGGGCTTGCCTACGGCCTGGTCCCGGACTGGCGGGTGATCTCATGGCTGGCGATCGCCGCGTACGCCGGGGGGATCGCCAGCTCGGCGGTCCTCGCCTTCCGACTCTCCGGTGTCGCCGCGGCAGCGTTCGCGGCCGTGGGCCTGGTCGGATCGGCACTGCTGCTGCAGGACGTCGACCTGGCCTACGCGGTGTCGTGGGCGCTGCTCTGCTGGGCCATCGCCGGCCTGCTGGTCACCGCCTCGCGACCCCGGTTCGCGTGGGCCGGGATCGTCCTCGCAGTCGGCGGGCTCGCCCGCTACGAGACCCTCATTCTCGTGGGCGTCGCGGGGCTGGCCCTGCTTGGCGGCGCGGCCTTCGCGCGGGCCCAGGGCCGTCCGATGACCTCGCTGCGGGCCCGCGCGCCGATCCTGCTGGGGTTGCTGGCCCTTCCCGTCCAGGCACTCCATGACTGGCTGCTCACCGGGGACCCGCTCTATGCCGCGAACGTGCCGGTCATCGGGTCCGCGGGCCTGCCACTCGTCGGAGTCGGCGGGGCGCTCCGGGCCATCGGCAACCACTACGCGGCAGAGCCGATCCTGATCGCGCTCGCCCTGCTCGGGCTCGGGGCCCTGGTGCTGCGGTCACGCTGGGAGATCGCGGGGGCCCTGGTCGCGCTGGCTCTCGGCGTGATGGCGTTCATCGTCTTCCTGGCCATCCGACGGATCTACATCTCCGACCGCTACATCGCCCCGGCGGACCTTGCCCTGACCTTCGCCGCCGCGATCGGGCTCGGGTCGCTCCGGGTGAGGGGCGTCGGGGCCGTCCTCCGGGGCAGGCTCCCTCGCAACGGTCTCGTCCTGGTCGCCGCGATCGTCGGGTCCCTGGCGGCGCTGGCGGTCGTTCGCCCCTTCGGTCCGCTCGACCGAGCCACGCGCTCCGCGATCACCGCCAACGCCACCGTCCACCGCGACATCGCGCTCGTGATCCCCGACCTGCGGAGCGCCCTGGCGGGGATGTCCGGGGTCACCGGCCGGCCGACGGACGGTTCGCCGACGACGGCGATGGGCGCGCGGGCGGTCGTCCTCGCCCCGGTGCTCACCGTCCCACAGCTCGCGGTGGAGCTCGGGCTGCCGCTCTCCTCGATCTCAGGGACGGTGGGGGCCTCGATCACCACCGACGGGACCTATCCTCGACCCGGGCAGGTCGTCTTCCACCAGGTGGACCGCGACACGCCCGCGGCACCGTTCGCCCTGTTCGAGGTGGACCGGCCCACGGCGGTCGGCCGCATCACCCTTGACCCCCTGCTCGTGGACCCCGCCCGCCGCTTCTGGCTCGTGCGCATCGGACCCTGAGCGGCCCGGCGTCAGCCGGCCCTTCGGACCAGCTCTGCAGCCAGGGACTCCGAGATCCGCCGCCAGTCATGCTCGGCCACGACGGCGTTCCGCCCGTTCGCGCCGAGCTGCCGGGCAAGTAGCTCGTCGCCGATCAAGGCGCCGATCGACCCTGCCAGGTCCTCCGCGCGATCGCCCGGTGCGACGAGACCGGCCTGGTGGCGTTCGACCTCGGCGCGCATCACCGTCCGGGGCGTGACGACCACCGGGCGTGCGGCAGCCATGCAGTCGAACAGCTTCACCGGGGAGACCGCGTCCCAGTAGACGGCCGGCGGGTTCGGGACGCACAGGACCGTGGCCCGGCCGAGCTGGGCCCCGATCTCCTGGTACGGCGCGGCGGCGAATTCGATCCACGGGTCGCCGGCCGTCGATCGCCGGAGCCCGTCGAGGTAGCCCTCGCCGGCTGCGCTGGTCGCGGCCAGCCAGAGGAGGAGGCGAAGCTCGGGCACCGAGCGGCGAACCAGCCTGGCTGCCTCGATCAGGGTCTCGATCCCGCGACCGGCGGCGGCACCCGAGATGAAGCCGATCGCCGGCTCGCCCGGCCACGGCATCGGCGTGATCACCGTCGTGTCGCTGCCGTTGCCGGCCACGATCGTCCGGTCGGCGCCGAGCCCGGCCAGCGCTGCCAGCTCCGGCGACGGGACCACCAGCCAGCGGAACGCATCCACGTTGCGCCGCTTGCGGTCGATCGCGCGCTCCACCCATGCCGAGTCCATCGCGACGCCCAGGGCCTCGTTCTGGGCGACCGGATCGTCGTGGAAGTCGACGGCGAACGGGAGCGCTCGCCCGGCGGCCTCAGCGAGCGCATCGGCAGCCAGCATCGTTGCGGCGGCCAGTCGAGGCCTGGCGCTCCAGGGCCGCCGGTGGTTCGCGGCGAGCGCCTCGCGGAGACGGCCCGCCGACCAGCCGTCGACGTCGGTCGCGTCTGGTCGCTCCGCCAGCGCCGCCAGGACGTGGTGCCGGCGCAGGTCCCCGCCCCACCTCAGGCGCGAGCCTTCGCGGAGGACCAGCCAGCGCGCTCCCATGGCGCCGATCGTAGCATCGTGCCCGTGCCGCGGACCGCGGCCTCGACAGCGGGGCCGCCTCGGAAGGGGCCGCCTGATATCCTCGCGCGGCCAGGCCGGTGACATGCGGCCGCCGCAACGCCCAAACCAGGCCGGCCTTCCACCCGAGAGGCACCACGTCGTGAGCGAACGGTCACTCCGCGAGATCGCGCTCGAGACGCGCACCGACAAGGAGGGCGCCCACTTCTACGCGGACGCCTACGAGCGGCATCTGGGCCACCTGCGTTCCAGGGCGATCACGTTGCTCGAGATCGGGGTCGGGGGGTACGCCGATCCGGCGCGTGGCGGCGAGTCGCTCCGGATGTGGAAGGAGTTCTTCCCCCGGGCGCGGATCATCGGCATCGACATCCACCCCAAGACGGGGATCGCCGAGGACCGGATCACCGTCCTCCAGGGCGATCAGAGCGACCCGGCGTTCCTCGACAACGTCGCCGCGCGATACGGCCCCTTCGACATCGTCGTCGACGACGGCAGCCACGTCTGCGCGCACGTGATCGCGAGCTTCCAGCAGCTCTTCGGCCACCTCACCGCCGACGGCATCTACGCGATCGAGGACCTCCAGACGTCGTACTGGGCGCGGACGTACGGGGGTTCGAGCGGGACCGAGCGACCGGGGACGTCGATGACCTTCCTGCACGCGCTGGCCGATGGGCTCAACCACGCGGAGCTCGACATCGCCGGCTACGTGCCCAGCGACTTCGACCTGTCCGTCACGTCGATCACCTTCTACCACAACCTCGCGTTCGTCCAGCGAGGCGACAACCGCCAGCCGTCGAACTGGCTTCCGCCCCACCCGCGGGACCGGACCCACTTCGCCCTCCCGGTCAGGACGCCGACCCCGAAGCAGCCGGCCAGCCCCTTGCGGCGCGCGCTCCGGCGCGCGTTGCCGAAGCCCGTCCGGGCCGCCGTCGTCCGGCCGGTCCGGGCCGCCCGCGGGCTGCTGGGACGGGCGCGACGCCGGCTGGCGTCGCGGTCGGGGTCGCCGCGGCCGTGACGGGCGGGACGCCTGGCCGACACGGGGCGGAGCGGCCGGTCAGCCGAGGCCGAGCGCCCGGCGCGCGCGCGCCACGTCGTCGACCGTGAACGCGGTCTCGACGATGCCTTCCCGCCGCCCGAGGAAGAGGACCCCGTGGATGTCCACCCCGGCCTCGGCGAGCTTCTCCGCGGCGGCGGCGAAGCCGCCCGGCTTGTCGTCGATCTCCACGACCAGGGCCTCGCCCTCGACGAACGGATAGCCGAACGAGCGCAGGACCGCCCGGGTGGCGCCATCGTCGTCGGTGGTCAGCACCGCGTAGGCGTGCTGGCCGCCCCCTCCGCCGGCGATCTCACCGATGCTGATGCCCCGCTCGGCGAGCGCCCGCGAGAAGGTCGCCAGCGCGCCGGGCCGGTTCTCGAGCTGGACCACGAACTGCGTGCCCACGGCGGCGGTCCTCCTCTGCGGCCCATGACGATCTCATTGTCTCCCGGCGCACAACCTGCGGCGCTCAGGCCCGATCGGGAACCCCGACGAAGCGGAGGCCCAGCTCCGCGTACTGGCCCGGGTCCGGCGCTGACGGCGCATCGAGCATGAGGTCCGTCCCCGACGACGTCTTGGGGAACGCCATCACCTCCCGGATGGTCAGCTGGTCGGCCAGCAGGGCGGCCCAGCGGTCGATCCCGATCGCGATGCCGCCGTGGGGCGGAGCACCGTATTCGAACGCTTCCAGCATCCCGCCGAACTTCTCGCGCATGCTGTCGAACGTGTGGCCCTGGAGCGCGAAGGACCGCTCGAGCAGCGCCCGCTGGTGGATCCGGATGGATCCGCCGCCCAGCTCCCAGCCGTTGAGCGCCAGGTCGTACTGCATCGCCCTCGCGCGACCCGCCGGGTCGTCCTGCGACGGACGCTCGGGGTCGCCCGACGCGGTGACCAGGAGCGCCTCGTCCTCCGGGACGACGCCCGAGAACGGGTTGTGGGTTGCATGCCAGCCCTGGCGTTCCTCGTCCCACTCGTACATCGGGAAGCGATTGACCCAGCAGTAGGCGAGGACCGCTGGGTCGGCCACGCCCAGCTTCGATCCCAGCTCGGCCCGCAGCCGGCCCAGGACGTCGGCGACAACGTTCGGCCGGTCCGCCACCACGAGGACCAGGTCACCCAACTCGGCGCCGCATCGCCGTGCGAGCGCCATGGCGCGCTCGGCGCCGAGGAACTTGACAGTCGGCCCGTGGACCCCGCCGGCCGTCACGGCGAGCGTGACGAGGCCACGAGCGCCGAAGCGCTTGGCCGTCTCCGTGATCTCGTCGATCCGGGCACGGCTCGCGTCGCCCAGGCCGGGAACGGCGATCCCCTTGACTCGGCCGCCGCTGCTCAGGGTCTCGTCGAAGACACGGAAGCCGGAGGCCGGCGCACCGTCGGCGTCGATGAGCGCAGGCGCGAGGTCCACGAGCTCCATCCCGAAACGGAGGTCGGGCTTGTCCGACCCGAACCGCTCCAGCGCCTCCGCGTAGGTGAAGCGCGGGAAAGGAACCTGCTGGAGCGGACGCCCGGGCGTCACCGCGCGGGAGACCGCGATCGCCATCGCCTCCACGAAGGCCATCACCGTCTCCTCGGTGACGAAGCTCATCTCCAAGTCCAGCTGGGTGAACTCAGGCTGCCGGTCTCCCCGGAGGTCCTCGTCGCGGAAGCAGCGCGCGATCTGGAAGTAGCGATCCATCCCGGCGACCATGAGCAGCTGCTTGAGCTGCTGCGGGCTCTGTGGAAGCGCGTACACGGCTCCCGGCTGCAGGCGCGACGGGACGATGAAGTCGCGGGCGCCCTCCGGGGTGCTCTTGATCAGGATCGGCGTCTCGATCTCCACGAAGCCGTTGGCATGGTGGGCCAGGCGGATCTCCTCCACTAGCCGGCTCCGCAGGAGGAGTCGACGCAGCATCGGCTCCCGGCGGATGTCCAGGTAGCGGTACTGGAGACGCAGCGACTCGTCCACCGTGGCGTCCGGGTCGTTGATGTAGAACGGCGGCGTCTTCGCCTCCGAGAGGACGGTCAGCTCGCGCGCGCGCAGCTCGATCTCCCCGGTTGGAAGCGCCGGGTTCTCCATGCCGGGCAGGCGCCGGGCAACCGATCCGCTCACCGTGATGACGAACTCGCTCCGGCAACGCGAGGCTGCGGCGTGCGCTTCGGGTGCCTCCGCCGCGTCGATGAGGACCTGGGTGATCCCGTGTCGATCCCGGAGGTCGAGGAAGATCAGCTGGCCGTGGTCGCGGCGGCGGTGCACCCAACCCGCGAGGCGCGCGTCGGCGCCGGCGTCATCGCCGCGAAGCGTGCCGCAGGTGTGGGTCCGGTAGGGCGTCGCAAGGTTCGTCATGCCGGCAATCCTAGCGCGGGGGCCGGCGCGGACGAACAGCCGCGCCCGGACGCCGGTGCTCGCCCGGCAGGTCCCGGGTCAGGGGCGGGGTGCGCTCAGGGCCGGCACGCTCCAGCCGATCAGCTCGCAGCCGAGGTCGTGCGGGACTCCCTGGCCGGGGGTGCAGTCGGCACATCCCCAGCGGGTCAGACCGCCATCATCGGGCACGAACGCCACGTCGCACGTGTTCTCGGTCGGGTCGCACCAGCGTCCGTGGCAGGCGTGATCGCAATGGACCCAGTGCTCGCAGGTGCACACCGCCGTTGGCGACGGCGTCCGCAGCACGCTCGCCGGGAACCTGATGAAGTCGGCCATCGTCGCCCCCTGCCGGATCGCGGGCGAAGTCACGCGGGGCCCGCATCGTTCGATTGTCCGCGTGCCGTCAACCACCGCCCGCCAGCCACGCCAGTCAGGCCGGCTCTGCGCGGTCCTGGATCTCCCAGGCGTGGTCCAGGACGTGCCAGGCGATCCGCCGGGCCGCGTACCGGACCGTCCAGCGCCCGCCCGGGATGGGTCCGCCGTCGGTCGGGCGCACCACAGCATCCGCGATCGCCGCGCGGACGATCGCGACGCCTTCCATGTCGCCGGGTGCGGGTTCGGGGACGAGAACGCCGATCCGTCGCGCGTAGGCGGCCTCGGCCGCGACCACGTGGGCGACGATCGCGCCCAGGTCGCGGCCGCCGCCCCGGGGTCCCTTGCGCAGCTCGGATGGCGCGCTCGCGGCGACCCTGCCCAGGTAGTCCCACGAGGCACGCACGAGCGCGCCGAGACGCTCCCCGTCCGCACGGTCGGTGGGGCGCTGGTCCATCGAGAACACCACGTCGGGAGCACCGAAAGCCGTCGTCGCGGTCCCGGGACGGCGCTCCACGACCTCGAGCATTTCCCGCGAGAGCGGTTCGAATGCGAGCCCGGCGCCGCGGGCCACGATCGCGAACCTGCCGGCGCTCGACGCCAGGGCGGCTATGGCGCCCGCCTCGTCGCGGCCGGGCCGGCTCCAGCCGGGCCACTCCAGCGCGGACGCGAACGACCTCCGCGGCGCGGTCTCCATGCCGACGGCGATCCCCCCGGCCAGGGTTCGCTCAGCCACGCACCTTGCGCCGGAGGAGCGCCGGGAGATCCCCGAGCGCCACCGCCTTCTGGGACCCGCCATCAAGGTCGCGGAGCTGGACCTCGCCCCCGGCCAGCTCGTCGCCGAGGATCACCGCGAACTGGGCGCCGTCGCGGACCGCGGCCTCCAGCTGGCGGCCCAGCTTGCGGACCGCGAGATCGGCCCGCACGGGCAGGCCGGCGGCCCGGAGCTCCGTCGCGATCCGGAGCCGGCCCACGGTGTCACCGGGGTCTGCGCCGACGACCACCGCCACGGGCGCCGCGTCGGCGGGCCGCTGCACGCCGGCGGACGCGAGGGCCAGGACCACGCGGTCGAGCCCGAGCGCGAACCCGATCCCCGGGGTCGGCTTGCCGCCGAGCAGCTCGACGAGTCCGTCGTAGCGGCCGCCCCCGCCGAGCGCCTGCTGCTGGCCTTCGGCCCCGCGGCGGTAGAATTCGAACGCGGTTCGCGTGTAGTAGTCGAGCCCGCGCACGAGCCCGGGCTCCAGCCGGTACGCGACGCCCATCGCGTCGAGGTGCGCGCGGACCGCCGCGAAATGCGCCGCGCACGCCGGGCAGAGGCGATCGGTGATCCGCGGGGCGCCGGCGTTGACCTCGGCCATGGCCGGGTCCTTCGAGTCCAGCAGCCGCAGCGGGTTCGTCTCGAGGCGACGCCGCTCGAGCTCGGGAAGGCGCGCCCCATTGGCCCGGTAGTGGTCCACGAGCTCTGCGAGATAGGCGGGCCGACATGCGGGATCGCCGATCGAGTTGAGGAGGAGCTCCACGTCGCCCAGGCCGGCATCGCGGTAGAAGCGTGCGCCCAGCTCGACGATCTCGGCGTCGACGGCCGGGCCCGGGTCGCCGATCGCCTCCACGTCCCACTGCCAGAACTGGCGGTAGCGGCCTGCCTGCGGCCGGTCGTAGCGGAACATCGGCCCCGTCAGGGCGACCTTCACCGGCTGCGGCCACGTCTGCATCCCGTGCTCGATGTAGGCGCGGCAGATCCCGGCGGTCGCCTCCGGCCGCAGCGCCCACGCCTCGCGCTCCTCGCCGCGACTTGGCGCGACGCGGAAGAGCTCCTTCTCCACGACATCGGTGACCTCGCCGATCCCGCGCTCGAACACGGCAGCCTGCTCGAAGAGCGGGGTCTCCATCTCGAGGTATCCGTAGCGGGCGGCAAGCTCCCGGGCGATCCGCTCGAGGCGCGCGAACGCGGCGCGCTCGTCGGGAAGGAGGTCGCGGGTTCCCCGCGGGGCGCGGACGGATGGCGGCATGCCGGCAAGTCTAGCGGCCGGGCCGGCACCCCTCCGGGCCGGGCGCCCTATCCCAGGTCACGCTGGACCGACAGGACGTCCTTGACGTGCTCGATCCGGCTCATCACGCGGGCAAGCTGCGAGACGGACGCCACCTGGAGCGTGGCAACCACCGTCGCCGTGTGGTCCTGGCTCACCGCCACGTTCGCCGCCACGATGTTCACCTTGCTCTCCGCGACGGCCCCGGCGATGTCGTTGAGGAGCCCGGTCCGGTCGTGCGCCTCGACGCGGATCGCGATCGGGTAGGTCTGCGCCGGCGCCGTCTCCCACTCCACCTCGACCAGCCGGGCCGCCTCGCGCTCGTTGACCACGGTCGCGCAGCGCCCGAGGTGGACCGTGATCCCGCGTCCCCGGGTGATGAAGCCGACGATCGGGTCCCCCGGGATCGGGTGGCAGCACTTCGCGAAGCGGACCAGGAGGTCGCCCACGCCCTTGACCCGGACACCGCCCGCGCGGGCCGGCGTGGGTGCGATCGACGGCAGCGTGAGCTGGGCATCGTCGACGACACCGAGCCGCATCACGACCTGCTGCGGCGAGATGGCCCCGTAGCCGATGGCGGCGTAGAAGTCGTCGAGCGTTTCGTGCCCGTACGGCCTGGCCGCCTCGACGAGCCGGTCGTGGCCGACCGCCGCGATCGAGGTCCGGGCGAGGCGCTTCAGCTCCCGCTCCAGCGACTCCCGCCCGTGGCTGATGTTCTCGTCGCGGTCCTTCTTCTTGAACCATTGACGGATCTTCTCGCGGGCGTGCGAGGTGCGGACGATCGACAGCCAGTCACGCGACGGGCCGTGCTCGGCCTTCGTCGTGACGACCTCCACGATGTCGCCGTTCTTGAGGCGGTAGTCGAGCGGGACGAGCCGGTTGTTCACCTTCGCGCCGATCGTCCGGTGGCCGACGTCGGTGTGGATCCGGTAGGCGAAGTCGAGCGGCGTCGCGCCGGCGGGCAGGTCCTTGATGTCGCCCTTCGGCGTGAAGACGAAGACCTGGTCCTGGAAGATGTCGAGCTTGATCCCCTCGACGAACTCCGTCGCGTCGCTGACCTCGCGCTGCCAGTCCATCAGCTGGCGCAGCCAGGCCAGCTTGGCGTCGTAGTCGCGCTCGGCCTTGGAGCCTTCCTTGTAGCGCCAGTGGGCCGCGATGCCGACCTCGCTGACGGAGTGCATGGCGTGCGTACGGATCTGGATCTCGAGGGGCTTGCCGTCGAGCGCGATCACGGCCGTATGGAGGCTCTGGTAGCCGTTCGGCTTGGGCACCGCGATGTAGTCGTCGAACTGGCCCGGGATCGGCTTCCAGAGGCTGTGGACGACGCCCAGCGCCGCGTAGCAGTCGCGCACCTCGTCGACGAGCAGGCGGATCGCGTAGACGTCGTAGATCTCGCCGAACGCGGCCGACTTCCGCTGCATCTTCTTCCAGATGGAGAAGAGGTGCTTCGGGCGGCCGTTGAGGTCGCCCTCGATCCCGTGCCGCTCGAGCTCGGGCTGGAGCACCGCGATCGCCCGTTCGATGTAGCTCTCGCGGTGCCCGCGGCGCGTGTCCAGGTTCGCCGCCAGCTCGCGGTAGCGCTCCGGGTCCAGGTGCTTGAACGAGAGGTCCTCGAGCTCCCACTTGATCTGCCAGATGCCCAGCCGTTCGGCGAGCGGGGCGTAGATCTCCATCGTCTGGCGCGCGATCCGGACCTGCTTGTCGGGCGGCAGTCCCGACAGCGTCCGCATGTTGTGGAGACGGTCCGCCAGCTTGATCAGGACGACCCGGATGTCCTGGGCCATCGCGAGGAGCATCTTCCGGATGTTCTCGGCCTGCTGCTCCTCGTGCGAGTGGGTCGAGAACTTGGACAGCTTCGTGACGCCGTCCACGAGGTGGGCGACCTCCGCGCCGAAGTGCTCCTCGATGTCAGTCAGCGACTGGTCCGTGTCCTCCGGCACGTCGTGCAGGAGCGCGGCCTGGATCGATGCCGGGTCCAGGGCCATCTCCGCCAGAGTTCGGGCCGCGGCGATCGGGTGCGTGACGTAGGCCTCGCCGGTCGCGCGCCGCTGGTCCCCGTGGGCGGACACGGCGAAGTCGAACGCCTGCCCGACCGGGCCCAGGTCCGCCTGCGGGTGGTGGATCGCGACCTCGGCGAGGAGCTGCGCGCGCAGCGCCGGCAGGGAGGTCTCGTCCGGGGCGCCACGCGCCGACTGTGGCGCGGCCCGGCGGGTCCGGGGAGCGCGCGGCGCGGCGTCGGCGGGGATCTGTTCGACGGACATGGGTCGGGCAAGGATAGCAGGGCCGTTTCGCGGCCCGATCAGCGCTGGGCAGCCCGCCGGTCAGTCGTACCCGGCGGCCGCCAGGCATTCCTCCGCCACGTGACGCTCGTCCCACGCCACCTCGGACCCCGCGTAGAGAATGCTCCGCTCATGACCCTTCCCGGCAAGCAGGACGACGTCGCCGGGCCGCGCCAGCGCGATCGCGGCGGCGATCGCTTCCCTGCGATCAGGGATCAGCCAGAGGTTGTCGCCGCGCCGCAACCCGGCCGCCTCGGCGCCCTGCGCGATCTGCTCGAGGATTGCCATCGAGCTCTCGCCGCGGGGGTCCTCGTCGGTGACGATCACGGCCCGGCAGCGCTCGCCGGCAACCCGCCCCTGCAGGGCGCGTTTCGCGACGTCCCGCTCGCCCGCCGAACCGAAGACCGCGATCCGCCCGCCACCCGGCCCGACCCGCGACGCCAGCTCGTCGAGGACGGTCGCCAGGGACGCCGGCGTGTGCGCGTAGTCGACGATCAGGGTGAACGGCTGGCCGCGATCGATCCGCTCCATCCGGCCGCGAACGCCGCGGAAGGCCGCGAGGCCGGCCAGGACGAGCGCCGGGTCCAGCCCCAGCAGCTCGCCCAGCGCGATCACCGCGAGCGCATTGTGGACGTTGAAGCGACCGAGGAGCGGCAGTCGGAGGGATCCGGAACCGCGCTCCGTCGTGACCGTCGCGACGAGCCCGTCGGGCGTCTCCGTCATGTTCGTCGCGCGGACGTCGGCCGGCGTCGCCACCCCGTAGGTCAGCAGCGCCGCCCCCGCGTCGCGCGTCGCGGCCGCGAAGATGGCCGCACTCGGGTCGTCGGCGTTGACGATCCCCCCGGTCGGCCACGGACGGCCGCCGGGGAGCGAGGCCGGCTTGCGCGCTCGCCCGTGCGAGCCGCTGCTGCCGGTCCCAAGGCGCTCGAAGAGCGAGCGCTTCGCCGCCCGATACGCCTCGAAGGTCCGGTGAAACTCGAGGTGCTCGTGGGTCAGGTTCGTGAGGATCGCGACGTCGTACGGGATCTCCCCGACTCGCTCCAGGGCAAGCCCGTGCGACGTGGACTCGATGACGGCCGCGACGTCGCCCGCGGCGCGGATCGCGCGGAGCGTGCGCTGGAGCTCCGGCGCCTCCGGGGTCGTGACGTGGGCCCACGCGCCGGCCCGCAGGTCCCCGACCTTCTGCTCGGCCGTGCTCACGAGGCCGGTCGCCACGCCCGCGGCTTCGAGCGCCGCGACCGCCATGCCGGCCGTCGTCGTCTTGCCGTCCGTCCCGGTGATGCCGATCACGCCCAGATCGGCGCCCGGATCCTCGTACCACCAGGCCGCGACGGTGGCCAGCGCCAGCTGGCTGCGGTCGACGATGACCTGGACTGCCGGGGCAACCTCGCCCGACGGCAGCGGACGCTCGACGACGAGGACGCCGGCGCCGGCCCGGACCGCCGCCGCAGCGAAGGCGTGCCCGTCCGCGCGCGACCCGGAAACCGCCACGAAGCAGCCGCCGGGCACGATCCGCCGCGAGTCGTACGCGACGCCGGCGATGGTCGCGCGATCGACGGCTGCGCCGCCTCGCCCGGTCCCCTGGTCGCCGCCGGCCCCGACGACGCCGCGCAGCCGACCCGCGACTCGAAGCCGCTCCACGAGCCGGGCGAGCGGCCGGGAGCCGAGCGGCTCCGCCGCCGCCAGCCGGTCGAGCAGGGCGCGCTGGGCTGCCTGTTCCGGCCCGCTCCGGCCCACGTCGGCGTTCACCGGTCCGTCCTCCGGGATCCGGCCAGCCGCCGCGCGCCGCGGCCCACCCCGACGAGGAGCGTGCCGGCTCGCGCTCGCGCCTGGCTCACGATCCGCTCGTGGGCGCCGGACAGCTCCACCCACCTCCCCCCGAAGGATTGCTTGAACTCGAGCAGGCCGTACATCGGGTCCCCGGGGCGTGGCTCCGATCGCGCGCCGGCCACGTCGACGCCACCGAGGTCCAGCTCGGCGCGACCCTCGCGCGCCGCCAGCTGCAGCGCACGCCAGAGGATCAGGCGGGCGGCGTCGGGGTGCGCGCGCCGCAGCGCGACGACGTCGGCCGAATGCGCGTAGGTGAGCCGCTCGCCGTGCCGGTAGAAGATCGCAGCACCCAGGTAGGTCCCGTCCGCGGAGCGCGCTTCGAGCAGCACCAGGTGGCCCGCCGCGAGCGCCGCGCGCCACCACGCGACTGCGGACCCGCGCGGCCCGATCGCGAAGCCGCGCCGCTCTCCGGTGGCGCCCAGGAGGCGGTGGAATCGCTCGAACGCGGCCGTCGCCTCCTCGTCGAGATGCCCGGGGGCCGGTCCGTCGAGACCGCCTCCGGCCGCTTTCGCAGACAGGGCGTCGTAGCGGACGATCCGCATCCCGCGCCGCTCGGCCACCCGCACCCGCTGGCGCGTCGTCGTGGCGACCTGGGCCAGCAGCGTGGCGTCATCGGCGCCGGCGGGGATCGGCGTGGCCACGCGGTGGCGGGACGGCCCGATCTCCTCCACCGGCCGGAAGCCGCGCTCGGCCAGTGCCGCGGGATATCCGGTCGCGGCGGGGATCTCCGCGTCCGCGAGGACCGTGTCGTAGCCGGCGCCGCGCGCCCAGGCGGCCACCGCGGAGAGGCGATCGGCCACGACCGTCACTTCCGAGCCCGCCGCAACCGGCCCCTTCGGCACGTAGAGCCGCCCTCCGCCCACCAGCGGCCACGGCCGCCCCAGCGCCAGCACGGCGCTCCCGTCGTCGAGCTCGAGGTGATGCGGGCGCCAGCCCGTCCGCCCGCGGAGCTCGCCCCAGGCGGCGGATTGCTGGACGTCCCCGCCCGACACGCGCACCGTGCGCTCGTCCCAGCCGGCGGGCGCGTCCGGCCCAACGTCTCGTACGCCAGCCGGGGCGCTCATCCCCCCGCGTCCATCTCGCCGCCGGGCGCCGTGGTCCCGTCGTCGGCACCCGACAGGCCGGGCGCTCCGGCCACCACCAGGCCCGCCTGCCGTCGCGCCCGCCGAACACGAAACCCCTGGGCCGTCTGGTAGATCCGCCGGCCGAGGCCGCTCAGCACCAGGTCCCAGGCTCCGATGAAGCGGACCTCGCGACCGCCGAAACCGGTCTTGAAATGGGCGATCCCCGGGTGCGCCAGTCCCCACAGGTCGTACGTGGCGGCGCCCGCCTCCCGGGACCGCCGGATCGCCTCCCACTTGAGCAGGTAGTTCGCACGCAGGGCGCCGCCGGCCAGCGTCATGCCGCCGTAGGGCTCGACGACCCGGAGCCCGTTCCGCACCAAAAACAAGGCGGCCTGCGGCGTGCCGTCGGCGTCGATCGCGAACAGGATCGTCGCGTCGCCGGTCGGGCCAAAGGCCTCCCAGACGTCGCGGTAGGCCTGCTCCACCCGGATCAGGAAGCCGGCCCGCGCCGCGGTCTCCCGGTAGATCGCATAGAACGGACGGATCGGGTCGCCGGGCATCTCCGCGATCGTCACGCCGTTGGACCGCGCCTTGTTGACGTACTGCCGCCACTTCCCGCGCAGGTCGCCCCACAGGGCGCCCTCGGCCGCGGTCAGGTCGATGAGGCGGGTCGATGGCGGCTGGATCGGGGGGGCGGGCCGCCAGCCCGCCTCGGCAAGGATCTCGCGGAGCGAGCCGCCCGGATCCAGCGGGCCGTCACGCTCCACCTCCGGATCGATCCTGACGTGCGACACGCGCCCCAGGCGCGCCGACCGCAGCGCCTCCGTAAAGGCGCCCACCGACTCCGCGGTCCAGGCGGTCGCCACCGGGCCACGAGGCGCGTACGCGAACGCCCAGGGCAGGGGACGCGGTCGGCGGAGGAGGACCTGCGCGCCGATCGGGACGGCACCGCCGCCCACGACACGCGCGCTCGTCCAGCCGTTCACCGCCTTGACCCGCGCCCACGGCGTGCGCTGCAGGTAGGAACCCAGGTCGTTCCCGCCCACGAATGCGTCCCAGGCCGCCGGATCCCCGAGCGGTGGCGTCCGGGTCACGCGGCGCGGTCGCGCCGGAGCGCCGAGCGAAGCATGTACAAGATCGTCGGGACCTCCGGGATCCGCAGGAGCCGGGCCAGGCCCAGGTAGATGACGACGGTCACGACGCCGGCAGCCGCGAGCTCTCCCACGATCCCGATCTTACCGGGCGCGGCGCCCAGCACGAGCCTCGCTGCCTCCAGGACAAGCCAGGCCCCAGCGCCCGCGCCGGCGGCGCACGCCGCGGCCAGCACGCCACCCCGGCCGATGTCCGCGACGTCGAGCGTCGGGACTCGTCGATTGAGCAGGACGAACAGGACGATCGCCTCGCACCAGGACGCGATCGCGATCCCGAGGGCCAGGCCGACCACCCCGAGGGAGGGCGCCAGGGCCACGCACAGCACGACGCTGACCACTACCGCGACGAGGGCTGCTGCGACCGGCGTGCGCGTGTCGCGGGTCGCGTAGAAGGCACGCGCGAGGAGGACGATCGCGGTCTCGGACGGCAGCGCCACGAGGAACGTCACGAGCGTCCTCGCCATCACCTCGATCCCGACGGCATCCACCTTGCCGTAGCCGAAGAGGATCGTGACGATCGGCCCCGCGGCGACCGCGGCAAAGACGGCGATCGGGAGCATGGCGAACAGCATCAGCCGGAGCGCGCGGCCGAGCAGCGAGACGAAGTCGCCCGTTGCCCCCGACGCCAGCCGCTGGCTCAGCGCCGGGAGCGCCACGACGCCAAGCGGGACGCCGAGCGTCCCGATCGGGATCTGGAAGACGGTGAACGCGATCGTGAATGCGCTGATCGTGCCCGCGGCCAGGGTCGATGCGATCGTGGTCGCCGCCAGGAGCTGCAGCTGCGCCCCGCCAAGCCCGATCGCCCGCGGGATGAGCAGCAGGATCGTCGTCCGCGCTTCCGGATCGGCCAGGTCGACTCGCGGGTGATACTCGAAGCGGGTCCGTCCGAAGAGCGGGCGGAGCTGGATCCCGAGGTGGCAGACGCTCCCGGCCGCAACGCCCACGGCGAGGCCCATCACCCCCATCGATGGCGCCAGGAACAGCGCCCCGCCGATGATCGCCAGGTTGTAGACGATGGGCGCCAGGACCGATGCCGCAAAACGGCCGCGGGCGTTCAGCACGCTGGTCGCCACCGAGCCGAGCGCCAGGAAGATCGGGCTGACGAGCATGACCCGTGTCAGGTCGACGGTCGTCGCGGTCTGGGCCGCGTCGAAACCGGGCGTGACGGCCGGCACAACGACCGGAGCAAGCACGAAGAGCATGCCGGCGAGGACCGCAAGCCCGGCCAGCATCAGGTTCGTCACGGTGGAGACCACCCGCCACGCCCGGGCCTGCTCGTCGCGGGCGAGGAGCGTCGCGATGGTCGGGATCAGGGCCGACTCCAGGGCGCCGGCAGCGACGAGCTGGAAGATCAGGTCCGGGAGGCGGAACGCCGCGAAGAACGGGTCGAGGGCACCCTGGACCCCGAACGTGGTGCCGATGACCACCAGGCGGACCCAGCCCAGCACGCGCGAGACGAAGAAGGCGCCCGTCACGACCAGACCGGCGCGGACGAGGGCGCGGCCGGCGGTCACCGCTGTCGGGGCGTCCCGTCGGCTGGCGCGGTCCGCTGGTCCGCCGCGTGTGCGCGCGGGTGCGCACCAGCGTACGCGGCCCGCAGGCGCGCCGGCGAGACATGCGTGTAGACCTGCGTCGTGGCAAGGCTCGCGTGGCCCAGCAGCTCCTGCACCACGCGCAGGTCGGCGCCGCCGTCCAGCAGGTGGGTGGCGAACGAATGGCGCAGGGTGTGCGGATGCGTCCCCTCCGGGGCCCCCGCGCGTGCGAAGGCCGCGTCCAGCCGGTAGCGCATCCCGCGCTCCCCGAGCGGCGTCCCCCGCGCGTTCAGGAAGACGGCATCCGGCGTCGGAGAGACGCCGTCCGGCGTCCGGCCGGGGCGGGCCCGGCCCAGCAAGGCCGGCCGCCCCTCCGCGAGGTATCCCGCCAGGGCCGCTCGCGCCGGCCTTCCGAGCAGGCCGGCGCGTTCCTTCCGGCCCTTCCCGAGGACCCGCAGCTCGCCGCGCCCGATGTCCAGGCTGTCGAGGGTCAGGCCCGCGAGCTCGGCGATCCGGAGCCCCGCGGCGTACGCGGTCTCGACGATCGCGACGTCGCGCAGGGCCAGCGCGCGGCGGAGGGAGTCGCGGCCCGCGGTCATCGAGGCTCCCTCGGCGGCCGAGGCCAGGACGCGCTCCACGTCGGCGATCGAGAGGACGGGCGGCAGGCGGCGAGGCCGGCGCGGGGTTCCGAGCGCAGCCCATGGATCCACCTCGGCGAGGCCGGCGCGCCGCGCCCAGCGATGAAACGACCGGATGGCCGCAAGCCGCTGGGCGACGGACGAGCGGGCGCGACCTGTGCCGAGCTCGGCGAGGTAGCCGCGGAGGTCGGTCCGCGAGGGCGCGCACCAGCCGATCCCGCGGGCCTCGAGCCAGGCGAGGTACGCGCCCACCGCGGTCCGGTAGGCGCGCAGCGTGTGCGGGGACGCGTCGCGGGCCGCGAGGCTCGCCAGGAACCCCTCGAGAGGCGCGGGCTCGTCCATGCGCGTCTCAGTCGGCGCCGGGCGCCGGGCGTCGCGTGGCACGGCCCGTGGCCGCCGGCCGTCGCCGGGTGGCGCCGGTCGACGTCGCGCGGCGCGGGGGCGCAGCACCTGCACCGGCCGTCCTGCCGTGACTGGCCCCGCTTCCCGGCCGGCGGCCACCCCGGCCGCCCGGTCGCGCCAGCGCGGCCGGGTCGGGCGGGCCGCCGGGGAGCGACGTTCCGGGAGCCGGCACGCCGCGCGCCGGGAGCGGCACGGTGGCGCCGCACTTGAGACACAGCCCGCTCTCGTCGTCCCGCCGCGCGACCGGGCCACCGTCGACATCGTGGACCGGGCCCAGCGGCTCTCGCGAGGTCGTGAAGTCGCACTTCGGGTAGCGCGAGCAGCCCCAGAAGACCGAGCCGGTCCGCCGGGCGCGGCGCGCCACGAGGTGACCTTCGGCGCAGCGCGGACATGCGACCGCGAACGGGAGCTGCTCCGGCGGCGGCGGGCCGTCCTTCCTGATGTAGGCACAGTCCGGGTAGCGGTTGCACCCGACGAACGGCCCGAACCGGCCCCGCTTGACCGCTAGCGCACCGCCGTCCGTCTCGCCGCAGGTCGGGCAGGCCTCGCCCGCCCCGGGGAGCGCCGGGAGGTCCGGCTCCTCGCCCGGGATCGGCCGCGACTCCTTGTGCTCCGGGTAGAGCGAGCAGGCCAGGAATCGCCCGTTGCGCCCGAGCCGGATCACCATCGGGTGGCCGAGCGAGCAGACCTCGTCGGTCGCCTCCGTGGTGAAGTCGCGGCGCCGGAGCACCTTCCGCTTCTCGTCGACGAGCGTCCGGAGCGGCGCGTAGAACGCCCGCAGGAGCGGCACCCAGGCGCGCTCGCCACGGGCCACCTCATCGAGCTCCTCCTCCATCCGGGCCGTGAACGCGAGGTCAACGTAAAGCCCGAAATGCTCGACCAGCAGGTCGGTCACGATCTCGGCGACCGGCTCCGGGTAGAGCCGCCGTTCGCGGATCGTGACGTAGCCACGGTCGACGATGGTCGACAGCGTTGCCGCGTACGTGGACGGGCGGCCCACGCCATGCTCCTCGAGCGCCTTCACGAGGGACGCTTCCGTGAACCGTGGTGGCGGCTCGGTGAAGTGCTGGGTCGGCGCGACCTCGACGACGGTGGTGACGTCGCCTTCGGCGAGCCGCGGGAGCGTGCGCTCGGCCTCGTCCTCGCCCTCGTCCCGGCCCTCCGTGTAGACCCGGCTGAAGCCGTCGAAGAGGGTCCGGGTGGCAGATGCCCGGAGGTCGTACCCGGCATCGGCAAGGTCGACCGTGGTGGTCTCGAGCTGCTTCTCGGTCATCTGGCTGGCCAGGGTGCGCTGCCAGATCAGCCGGTAGAGTCGCGCCTCGTCCCGTCCCAGGGAGCTCGCAAGCGCCTCCGGCTCCCGCGCGAGCGACGTCGGCCGGATGGCCTCGTGGGCCTCCTGCGCATTTCGCGAGGTTGTCCGGTAGCGGCGACCTTTCGCCGTCGCGTAGGCCGACCCGAACCGCGCCTCGACGACCGCGCGCGCCTCGGCGAGCGCCTGGTCGGAGAGCGCCACGGAGTCGGTCCGCATGTACGTGATGAGCCCGACCTGCCCGTCGGGCGTCTCGACGCCCTCGTAGAGGCGCTGGGCGACGGACATCGTCCGCTTCGGGCTGAAGCCCAGCTTGCGGCTCGCCTCCTGCTGGAGGGTAGAGGTGGTGAACGGCGGCGCGGGGCTCCGCTTCGAGGTCTTCACCGTGACACCGCGCACCGCGGGCCGGCTGGCCCGGAGAGCATCGGCGTGCCGGCGTGCGGTCTCCGCATCCCCGATCGCCGGCTTGTGGCCGGCGACCCGCACGAGCTCCGCCGTGAAGGGTGTGCCGTCCGGCGCCATGAGGGTCGCCTCGATCGTCCAGTATTCCCGGGCCGCGAACGTACGGATCTCGCGCTCGCGCTCGACAACCAGCCGGACGGCAACCGACTGGACGCGGCCGGCGGACAGGCCCGACCGGACCTTCCGGGAGATCAGCGGGCTGAGGGTGTAGCCCACCAGTCGATCCACGATCCGGCGCGTCTGCTGGGCGTCCACGAGGTTCCCGTTGATCGCCCGGGGCGCGGCGAACGCCGCCCGGATGGCCGGCTCCGTGATCTCGCTGAACGTCACGCGGCTCGTGCGCTCCGGGGGCAGGTGTGCGGCTTCGGCGACGTGCCACGCAATCGCTTCGCCCTCGCGGTCGAGGTCCGTCGCCAGGAAGATGCGGTCCGCCCCGCGGCCCGCCTTCTCGATGGCGGAGACCTGGCGGCGCCGATCGGCGGGGATCTCGTACTCGGGCGCGAAGTCGCCATCGACATCCACGCCCAGCTGGCCCTTGCCGGGGTTCTCCGGCAGGTCGCGGACGTGGCCATACGAGGCCAGCACGGTGTAGCCGGGTCCGAGGTAGCGTTCGATCGTCTTGGCCTTCGCGGGCGACTCGACGATCACGAGGTTCGCGGTCATGGCGAGCGAGTCTAGCACCGGCTCCTCATCGCCCGGTCACGTCGCGACTCGGTCCGGGAGCGTGCGCTCGGCCGTCGGCGGCAGGCGGTCCGCCCGCCGCGGCGTGCGTCAGAGGTCCCGGACGCGGCGCAGGAAGTCCTCGTCGACCTCGAGATCCGGCTCCGGGTCCACGGCCTCGAGCGCCAGGACGGGCTCCCGGGGCTCCGTCGCCGCTGCTCCTGTCGGCAGCTCCACGAACCGGATCTGCGCGTATGGGAAGACGAACGTGGAGTCGAGGCGGTCCGCAAAGAGCGGGCGGGTCCGGCTCATGGTGCGGAGGTTCGTGCAGACGAGCACCGTGTCGGACGGCAGCGGCGTCTCGAAGACGTCGACGAGCAACGGCTGTTCGTTCGTCAGGTGGAGGACGGCGTCGCGGATCACGGATGGTAGAAGTCGATGACGATCCTGATCTGTCCACCGGCAACCCAGACGCCGATCCCGACGCGGCTGTAGGCCGGGTTCATCATGTTCACCCAGTGCCCGCCGGGCGGGCTCCACGAACGCTCCGACTGGAAGTAGAGCTGCGTGCCGAGCGCCGATGCGATCGCGCTGGGGGCCGATTCGCAGCCCAGGTTCTCGCCCCACCGGTAGCTCGTGTAGCCCGCCGCCCGGAGCCGGTCGCCGGGAGTGCCGCCATCGAAGTGGCTGCAGACGGCTGTGGTCGCGAGGAACTTCGCGTACGGGCGCGACACGCGGTCGCTGATCCCCTGGTCGAGCACGAGCGGGGCGATGCCGCTCCCGCCCGGGCTCGAGCACGCGCCCGACGAGGTCACGATCCCGCCGCCGCGGGTGCAGTTCAGAAGCCCGAGGTAGTAGCGCTCTGCCGACGCCCATGGTCCGCCACCGGACGAGCCCCCGCTGCTCGGAGGCACGGGCGCGGCAGTGGGCTTCGGCGTCGGCTTCGGCGTCGGCTTCGGAGTCGCTGTGGGCTTCGGCGTCGGATTGGCGGTCACCGCCGTCGTTGGCGCCGCGGGCACCGGAGTCGGCCGCGGCGTCGCGGCGGGCGTGGCGGCCGGCTGTGCAGCCGTCGTGAAGCGCGCGCTGACCGGGCCCTCGATCGGCGTGCCGTCCGCTCCGGAGGCACCAGCCGTGACGGACATCACCACCTCGGTCCCCCAGGGGAGCGGATCGTGGGGCGTGAAGACCACGACCGTGTCGCCCTCGGCCCACGCGTAGGTGCCCGGGACGGCGGCGCCCTTGATCGAGATGGCGAACGCTCGCTGCGTGGTCACCCGGTCCATCGGCGTCGTGAAGCGGACCGAGATGTCGGCGCTGCGCATGACGTCCGCCGTCCCGGAGAGCGGCCGGAACCTGACCACCGCCGGCGTCACCGCCGTCTCGACCACGAGAGGCGCGATCGGCGCCACGAGCGCGCCGTCCGCGTCGTGCAACGGACCCACGAGCGAGATCATGTACCGGGTCCCCGACGCGAGGCTCTCGGCGGGGATGAAGGTCAGCTGCTCGGTCGAACCGGCCGAACTGTCAGCGTGGAGCTCGCCTGCGACCGCGGGTTCGATCCGGAAGACCGCCCGCGCAGCCGCCGCATCCACGGGCCCGTCGAAGGTCACGACGAAGGTCGCGTCCCGGGCGACCCGCCCGCCCGCGAGCGGCTGTGTCGCGACGATCCGAGCGCCGGTGGGACCCCGGGTGTGGAAGGCGGTGCGGATCGGATCCGCGACGGACACGCCAGCCGCATCGCGAGCCGTGGGGTCGATCGTGATCGTGTAGTACGTCGCCGGCGCCCAGCCGCCCCGCGCGCTCACGAGGAGGGTTCGTCCCGAGTCGAGCCAGGCGAGCGTGACAACCGTCTGCGGGTCGACGCTGAGCGCGGCGGCAACGCTGGCCTGGTCCATCGGTGCGGCGAAGTTGAACGCCACGGCACCGTCGAGCGCCTCTGGTGAGATGACGGTGGGGCCGAACCGTTGGGCGGCAACCGGGCCCGCGGTGGCTGGCGCGAGCGCGGACGCGGAGCGCGGCATCGCTCCCATGACTGCAGCCAGGACGATCAGCGTGGTGGCGGCAGCGAGGCCCGCCCGGATCGCCGCGCCGCGTCGACGCAGGACCGGCAGGTAGATCACCGCGAGCACGGGGACGGCCATGATCGCGGCCGCGATCTTCCGCAAATAGCGCTCCTCGCTCGATACCCGGTGCCATCCGCGACGAACCGGACCGGCACACCTTCCCCCACGGTCGGCTCGCACCATACCACCGGCCGTCGCGCGGGGGCAACCACGACAGCCGTGATCGCCGAGCGGGATTGCCCGTGCTGCCGGTCAGTCGTCCGGTCTCGGGCCCGGGCCAGGGCCCGCCACACGAACCGGCCGGCGCCTCGGCGTAGTGGCGGCGAGCGCACCGCCTGCCGCATAGCGCCCGAGGGACGCCACCACGAGGCCGTCGCCCTCCAGCCGCGTCAGGACCGCCAGGATCGTGGCCGGCGCGAACCCCGTCGCGTCGATCAGCTCCTCGAGCGTCGCCGCGCTCGGGACCAGCACCCGGGCGACCGCCGCCTCCGCCACGCCGCGGCCCGCGAGAATGGCCTCCGGATCGGGCCCCACGGCCCGGCCATCCCGAAGCGACCCGGAGGCCATGCCGGCCCGGCCTCGTGCTCCCACAAGGTCCAGGTCCTCGAGCAGCTCGGCCACTCCCGGGACGGCGCGCGCCTGGCCCGGGTAGAGCCGCAGGAGGCGATTGCAGCCCACGCTCTGGTCGGAATCGATGGGTCCCGGGACGACGAAGCATTCGCGTCCCTGCTCGAGCGTCCAGCCCGCGGTGATCAGGGCGCCGCTGCGCTCCCCGGCTTCGACGATGACCGTCGCATCGGCGAGGCCGCTGACCACCCGGTTCCTCCGCGGGAAGGTCCCCGGCACTGGCCCGACGTGCGGCGCGAGCTCCGAGACGACCGCGCCGCCTCTGGCGACGATCTCGTCCGCCAGGTGCGCGTGTGCCCGCGGGTAGAGCCGCTCGTGGCCCGACCCGAGCACTCCCACGCTGCGACCGCCGCAGGCGACCGCGGCGGCATGGGCGGCGCCGTCGATCCCCACGGCCAGCCCGGAGACCACGACCACACCCGCCGTCGACAGTGCGCCACCGATTGCGCCCGCGATTCGTCGGCCGCGCTCGGTCGCACGCCGCGTGCCGACGACTGCGACCGCCCGGTCGGCGTCCAGCGCGGCGATGTCGCCCCGCACGAAGAGCACCGGGGGTGGCAGCTCCAGGAGCCTGAGACGCCCCGGGTAGTCACGGGATTCGAGTGTCAGAACGGTGATCCCGAGGGCCTGGACTCGGGCGACAAGAACGGGAGCCTTCTGCGCCGCGTCGGCGATGGCCTGGCCGAGCGTGGCGTCGAGCCGCCCGCCCCGTGCCGCCACCGCCGCTGCCAGCTTCCGCGGACCGGCGGGGCTCGAGGCCGTCGCGAGCACTTCCCGGCCGCTCCCGAGGGCCCCCAGCAGCGCCGCGAGCGTCGCCGGTCCGATCCCGTCTACCGCAACGAGGACCGCCCACGCGTCCACCTCGTCGAGCGACAGGGCGCCGCCGGCGGCATCCGGGACCGCCGGGCGGGCGCGCAAGGCATTCGATGGCAACCCCCGTGGCGTGAAGGTGATGCCCGACGTCGGTGCCGACCCGTGTCCGGCCACCGGCTCGGCACCGGCGGACCGGAAGTCGCCGAGCGGACCGTCGCGCCCGACCCCGAGCACGTCAGCCGGCCCGTGCGGCCGCTGCGGCCGTGGCCGGCACGCGGTAGCGGGCGGCTTCCTCGAGGTGGTGCACGCCGACCCGCTGCGCACCGTCGAGATCGGCGATCGTGCGGGCCACCCGGAGCAGTCGCTCCGTGGCCCGGGCGGTCAGGCCCGCAGCGTCGGCCAGGCGGATCGCCGCCCGCTCGGTGCACGCGTCCAGCTGGCAGGCCTCCCGGAGGGCGCGGCCGGTCAGCCGGCTTGCCGGGCGGCCGCGCGACTCGACCTGGCCCGCCCGGACCGCGGCGACCCGGGCGGCGACCGGCGCCGATGCCTCGCCGTCGTGACGCGCCAGCAGCGCGTCCGGCGCCACCCGCGGCATCCCCACCCACAGGTCCAGGCGGTCGCGGAACGGCCCGGAGATCCGGGCAGCGTACCGGTCCGGGAGACCGGGTGGGCAGGTGCAGCGCCCGGACGGGTCGGCGGCCCAACCGCACGGGCATCCGTGCAGAACTGAACTACACCATCCGGCAGCGAATCATCGAGCTACCGCCGAGCAGGTGCCGCGCGAAGGTGGCGGCACCGTGAGGAAAGCATCGATCCTTCGATCACGGGGTAACGGCGAACGAGTTCAGGAACTGCGTGGCCTCGGAACCGCGAACCGCGGTGTCATCCGTTCCGAGCACCGAGAGGCTGTACAGGCGGTTCCCGACGAACGTGACGACGAACAGGTACTCGCCCCCAATGATCGCGACGCGCGCCTCGCGAGCCGGGCTGCCGGCGACGGTGATCGCGTGCTGCTCGCTGAGCGTTCCATGGGTGGACGCCACGTTCCCAGAGACTGCGTTCGCGAGCGCCGTGTCGATCGGGGTCGTCGCGAGGTAGGTCGCCTGGGCGTCGCCGTAGACGACCGCGAAACGCAGCCCGTCGGCGGTCACCGAGAGGCCGTGGACGGTGGACCCTGCCAACACGCCGCTGCTTGGCAGGATCGTGTCGGTCATCCCGCCGCCCGGCACGTCGATGTGGAACCGGCCGTCGGTCGACGTGTATGTCTTGAGCGTGTAGGTGGAGACCGTCGCCGACAGGCACCCGCCCAGGACGAGCCCCAGGGCGAGGACCGCGATCGCGCGGCCAAGCGGGACCGGCATGTGGAGTCCGAGGCGCCCGGCCATGGCCATCTCGCCGCGTCTCTCCCTTCCGATGCCCGCAGCTTCGATGGTAGTCGAGCGCCCGCCGCCCGGAGAGACCCATCAGATGGCTGACCAACAGCACACCCGCTACTACTCGACCCGACCGCGCCGCGTCCCGCCCGAGTTCTGTTCGGACGAGTTGCTCGAGGAGTGCTCGCTCCTTGCCACCCTGCTCCTCTACCGGATCGTCAGCCAGGCGGACGACCAGGGCCGGTTGCCGGGCCACCCCCGGTTCATCAAGGCAGTCTGCTTCGGGATGCGCCCGGACGTCACCGAGCGAAAGGTCGCCGCCGCGATCGATGAGCTCGCGCGGGCGGGTTTCCTGATCCGCTACGACGCGCGGCAGCGGGTCTATCTCCAAGTCGACCGATGGCAGGATCTCCAGGGTCGCTGGGGCCGGCGCGCCTACAAGTCCCGCTATCCGGCGCCACCTGGATGGACGCAGGACTGGGTCAGCGTCAAGGACCCGGATGCGGAGTCAGAACTGCGCGCAGAAGGCACGCAGGGTGCACGCGATCTGCACCCCCCTATCCCTCTCTCGTCCGCGTCCTCAATCGCTCCCTCATTCACGGGTCTACGTAACACTCCGGCCCGAATCACGGGGCCGCAGCGGGTCGGTGACCTCATCGAGAGCGCCAGGCGCGGTCGACTCACCGATGAAGAGGCGTTCGAACTCGGTGCTTCTCTCGTGGACGCAGAGCAATCAGCTCGGAGCGTCCCGTGAGTCGACGACTCGACGCTGCGCCTGCCTCCGATCGAGGTATTCGATCAACCGTTCGGACGCCGTGTTCGAGGCGGCGCCGCGGCGATGGCGCTCCGCGTCCTCCCACATCCAGAGCACCGCGTCCCCAGTCCGATCGAGCTTGTGCCCGATGGCCTCGCACGCGGCGCGATCGGGCTTGTGGGCGGCGTCCGGTGGAGGAGCGCCGAGGAGCTCGTCCCACTCCCACTCGTCCCAGCGTCGCGCCATCAGCTGCTCCTCAAGGCTGGTATCGCTCTCGCAGGTCGCCCGGGTACCGGCGCAACACCCGCTCGAGCTCCGCCTCCGTGAGCCCGCGTCCCATGGTCGCCCGTGAGCGCTCCTCGGCACCCGCGATGAAGGCGATCCGGAGTCGGCGGTTGAGCGCACTCCGCCGGCTGGCGCTGCCAGTCGGCTGGCGCGGCGGCTGGTTCATGCGTGCATTCTCGCCCCTCGTCGATCGCAAGACCACCCTGCTCGTGCGGTCCTCAGCCGAGCCGAACGGTGATCCGACGACCGCCGAAGTCGGCGACGAGCTGCCCGTGGTCCGCCTCGTCAAGGTGGCCACCAAGGTCGGTCACGTAGCCCGCGAGGGTCGAGACGTAGGTCGTCCGCTCGTAGCCGCGATAGGTCGCGGTGAACTCGGTCGCCACCATCGCCGCCAGGGTCGAGGCGTCGCGCAGCGCAGCGCGGATCGCCTGGTCGCGGGGGATCGGTCGACGGCGTATCTCGCATCGAACAGATGTTCGCATAGACGGCAAGAGCCGGAGGGCCCAGTTCG